>ERZ773147.47-NODE-47-length-127060-cov-6.254801_pt1 | contig 127060 bp, 98 predicted proteins | sample MGYA00580851_ERZ773147 | MGnify/ENA primary metagenome ERZ773147 (study PRJEB29015, sample SAMEA2737818) | human gut metagenome | biome: human gut; feature: human-associated habitat; material: faeces | place: China | collected 2012 ... | reverse complement strand
TGGCCCGCGTGCACGCCATCTGCGGCGCCGACATCGAGCCCGACTTTATCGAGCGCTCGCTTACCCGCCTGGGCTGCACCGTCGAGCGCGACGGCGAGGACTTTATGGTCACGCCGCCGAGCTTCCGTCCCGACCTGCCGCGCGAGATCGATCTGATCGAGGAGGTCCTGCGCCTATGGGGCATGGGCCGTGTGACGGCGACCATCCCGGCTGCCAAGAACCACATCGGCGGCCTGACCCGCGAGCAGAAGCTCACCCGCAAGGTCGGCGAAATCCTGCGCGCCTGCGGCCTCAACGAGACCACGACTTTTGGCTTTGCCGCCCCGGGCGACCTGGAGAAGATCGGCATGTCCACCGAGGGCCGCGGCTGCCCCGTGGTGCTCATGAACCCGCTGGTAGCCGAGCAGACCGAGATGCGTCGTTCGCTGCTGCCGGGTCTTTTGCAGTCCGTGGCCTACAACGAGGCGCACGGTACGCCCAACGTGCATCTGTACGAGGTCGGCAGCCTGTTCCACGGTCGCGAGAACGCCAGCCTGCCCAAGGAGACCAAGTCCGTCGCGGGCGTGCTTTCGGGCCAGTGGAGCGAGCAGTCCTGGAACATGAAGTACCGCAAGCTGCGCTTCTTCTTTGGCAAGGGTATTGTCGAGGAGCTGCTCGCCCAGCTGCGCATCGAGAAGGTTCGCTTCCGTCCCGTCGAGGGCGAGGGCTACGCTTTCTTGCAGCCGGGTCGTGCGGCCGAGGTTCTGTCCGGCGGCACCGTGCTGGGCTGGGTCGGCGAGATTCACCCCGAGGCGCGCGAGGCGATGGGCATCGATGAGGTCGTCGTTGCCTTTGAGCTCGATCTGGACAAGTTGATCAAGGGCGCCCGCAACCAGGAGAACTATCGCGAGTTCTCGCAGTACCCGGCTGTTGAGCACGACCTCGCTATCGTGGTTGACAACTCCGTGACCTGTGAGGATCTTGAGCGCCGCATTACGAGCGCCGGCGGCAAGTTACTCGAGGGCGTGCGCCTGTTCGATGTCTACCGCGATCCGGTTCGCATCGGCAAGGGCAAAAAGTCCATGGCCTTTGCGCTTACGTATCGCTCCGATGACCACACGCTCACCAGCGAAGAGGTCGAGAAGGCGCACCAGAAGATCGTCACCAAGGTGTGCAAGGGCGTAAACGGCGAGGTCCGCTCGTAATCTTTGCCGTTCGGAACCCGCCCCCTGCGGGGTTTTCACGGCAACGACCTCGCCGCTTTGCGGCTGCGGGATGTTGCCTTAGAAAACCCCTCTCGGGGGCGGGTTCCTGCGTTAACCTTGTTGCGAGCGGACTGCACCTTCTTCCGGGTGACCGGAAAGTTGGGAGTGCATGGGCCTTTATTGGGCGGTGCGTGGACCTGGGTTAATAACGTACGTATTGCAAGGGCGTGCTGCGTTGTGGGCGGTGCGCCTTTTTGTTAGTATGCAGAGTCGGTGTTACGGATTGTTGGAAACGTAACACGCAACGTTCTGATTGAGAGGGCTCATGCATATTCCCGATAATTATCTGTCCCCGCAGACCGATGCCGTTATGGCGGTGGCGATGGTGCCCGTATGGGTCCACTGCATCAAAAAGGTGCGTGCCACGCTCGATCGCGAGCATATGGCGTTCTTGGGTATTTGCGCCGCGTTCTCCTTCTTGCTCATGATGTTCAACGTGCCGCTGCCCGGTGGCACCACTGGTCACGCTGTTGGCGGCGCGCTCATCGCGTTGCTGCTGGGCCCCGAGGCTGCGGCTATCGCTGTCTCGGTCGCGCTGGCGCTGCAGGCGCTGCTGTTTGGAGACGGCGGCGTTCTGTCGTTTGGCGCCAACTGCTTTAACATGGCCTTTGTGCTGCCGTTTGTCGCTGCTATCGTGTTCCGTGCGCTCAACAGCCGTCTGCACGACAAGAGCTGGGGCACCTCAGTTTCTGCCATCGTAAGCGGCTGGGTCGGCCTGTGCCTGGCGGCCCTGTGCGCGGCAATCGAGTTTGGTATTCAGCCGATGCTCTTTACCAATGCTTCGGGCGCGCCGCTGTACTGCCCCTTCCCGCTGTCCGTGGCTATTCCGGCCATGTTGATCCCGCATATGCTGGTTGCCGGCGTGATCGAGGGCGTGGCGACGGCCGCGATCTACGGTTTCATTAAGAAGACGGCGCCGAGCATCATTGTCGGGCCCGAGGCCGTCGATGGCCAACTTGCTGCCGAGGGCGTTGCCGCCAAGAAGACCTCGCTGGTCCCCACGCTCATCCTGGTTGCCGTGCTTGTCGTAGCAACACCGCTGGGCCTGCTGGCTACGGGTGACGCCTGGGGTGAGTGGGACGCCGAGGGCGCCGCGACCGCCGTTCAAGAGGCTGGCGATGACAGCCTGCAGGCTTCGGTCGGTCTCGATACCCCGACCTTTGCCGATGCCCTGCCCACGGGCGATTATCTGCAGGCCTATTCCGAGGAGCAAGGCCTTGGCTTTGCCGGCCAGGCTGCCATGTATATCCTTTCGGGCGTGATTGGCGTGGCGGTGCTCACCATCGCATTCCGTCTGATCTCGCTGACGGTCAAGGAAAGCGGTGCTCATGGCAATAGCCGAGCTGCCTAGCTGGCTTGCGGTCGAGCAGCGTTACGAGCCCGCGGGGGCTCGGCATCGTGTGATGCAAAAGAACGTCCTGCACCTGGCGAGCCTTCTTGAGCGGGTTCGCCTGGGTGGAGGCGCGCACGAGGGCGGGTCGATGGTCGACCGCGCCCTTTCTTGCGTTTCGGCTCCGGTGCGCCTGGTGGGGATGTTCGTCTGCGTCCTGTGCGTGTGTCTGACGCAGAGCCCGCTGTACCTGATGCTGATGGCGGCTATCGCGCTGGTGTTGGTCGCGGTGCGCCCCGCTCGCGGGCTGCGTGCGACCTTTGTACCGGCGCTCGGCGCCACGGGGCTTGCGGTGGTTCTGGCACTGCCTGCCCTGCTGCTGGGCGCGTCTGCCGCGGGCGCCATGCTCAAGATCGCGCTCAAGACTTTCATTAATGTGTCGCTGGTGCTGGGTGTTTCGTGGACGCTTACCTGGAGCCGCATGTCGGCGGCGCTCAAAATGCTGCACCTGCCCGACGAGGTCATCTTTACGTTTGATATGGCGCTCAAGCATATTGAGGTGCTGGGACGCACAGCGCACGATCTGTGCGAATCGGTCATGCTGCGTAGCGTCGGTTCCGCGCCTGCGGGTTTTTCGCGCACCGATTCGCTGGCGGGTATCATGGGCATGACGTTTATCAAGGCGATGGAATGCAGCCGCGCGATGGACGAGGCCATGCTGTGCCGCGGCTTCGCCGGCGTATATCCGGCGCCTGCACTGAGCGGCTTTGGCTGGCGCGATGCGGTTTATGCGGCCGTTGTGGCGTTGCTCGCCGTGTTGTGCGCGGTGTTGTAGTGCGGACGGTCGAACCGTCGATGTGAGTAGGGAAGGGCAACGTTTTGGCAAACGATACGAATAACGCGATAGGTGCGAGCGGTGCTGCCGGCGTTGAGACCACGCCGCTCATCGAGTTTCGCGACGTGGCGTTTTCCTATGCGGGCCATACGGTGGTCGACGGCGTTTCGCTGCAGGTGAACCGTGGGGAGCTCGTTGCCCTGCTAGGTCCCAACGGCTGCGGCAAGACGACAATCATGCGTCTTATTAACGGCCTTGAGCTTGCGGACGCGGGTGCGTACCTGTTCGACGGGCATACGGTCGATTCGGCATATCTCAAGGATTCCGCGACGGCCCAGCGGTTCCATCAGCGCGTGGGCTTTGTGTTCCAAAACGCCGATGCGCAGCTCTTTTGCGCTACGGTGGGCGAGGAAGTCGCGTTTGGCCCGGCTCAAATGGGGCTGCCGACAGACGAGCTCGAGCGCCGCGTCCGCGATGCCATGAAGCTGTTCCAGGTTGCCGATCTGGTCGATGCCTCGCCCTATCAGCTCTCGGGCGGGCAAAAGAAGCGCGTTGCGCTGGCTGCGGTGGTGTCGATGAACCCGGATATCCTGGTTCTCGACGAGCCTACCAATGGGCTCGACGAGGATTCATGCGACATCGTGGTTAACTTCTTGCTGGCTTACGTCGCGGCGGGCAAGACGGTCTTGATGAGCACACATCACCAGGATTTGGTGCGACGCCTGGGTGCCCGTGCAATCTATATCGATCGATATCACCATGTGGTCGAGGCGCCTTCGCCGTCGTATGGGACCGAAAGCGGTGCTACGGACTAGTTGCTGCGTAGAGCGTGCGTAGCCGCCCGCGCGGCTTTGCCGTGATGGTATAGTTATCCAGGTTTTTTATGGGGGTGGCTATGCCAAGCTGGAACATTCATATCGCTCAGACGGAGCGTTTGCTGGAGCGCACCGGTGCGCTTGCCAATAGCGTGCGCGACCGCAATGCCTTTTTGTTTGGCTGCGTGGTTCCGGATATCTTCGTGGGCTATATGGTCCCTGGCATCGCCGATCCCATCCCGTACCGCATCACGCATTTTGCCAAGCCCGAGCCTATTCCTAAGCCGCGCGAGCACGAGTTCTGGGATACCTATGTGGCGCCGCTGCTTAAAAGTTCGCCCACCGGTGCGCCGGCCGCGGCGACCTCGATTATCGAGGAACGCGAGCGACTGAACCGCGTGCACTATCCCCAGCGCTACAAGGATGCCGAGCCGGTTGTCGGTCCTGACGCCTGTGATTTCTCGCTTGCGTCTGAAGATGTGGCGCAGTCGCTGCTCGATTTAACGCTGGGCGTCTGGTCGCATCTGGTGGCCGACACGGTATGGAACACGCGTGTGAACCAGTATCTGAAAGCACACGGCGGCAAGCCGTGTGAGGAGTTCCGCATTAAAAAGCAAGGCGATTTTGACTGGTTTGGCAAGACACTGGGCATTGTTTCCATCCCGCGTGCGACCGATCGCCTGTATACCGCTGCGACGCGTTTTGGGCAGTATCCCATCCATAAGGAGTATGTGCTCAAGACCATCGGCGTCATGCACGAGATTGTACGCGAAAACCCCGGCGAGCCCGATCATCCGCCGTATCGCCTGCTAACCGAGGAGTTCTTCGACGCAACGTTTACCGAGGTCGTTGAGCTAACCGAGGCGGGATTTGCCGAGCGCGTGGCCGCTCCCGGCACACCCGCGCTGCCCCTGATTGCTAGCTGCTAGCTTTACGGCTTGACGGCGAACAGCTCATCCCAATCGACCAATAGCTCCCGTCGCAGGGCATCTTCGGTGGCGCGTTCCTGATCGGTCTTTGGGATGTAGGGGAGCCCCGCCTTTTTATGGATGAGTTCGGCGATGTTGTTAAAGCTCTTCGTGTCTTTGATTTGCTCATAGGTTATCTGGATAACGTCATAGCCCATGCTGGTGAGGGCGGTGGTGCGCTCGGCATCGGAGAGACTTGCGGCTTCGCCATCGTGGGCGGAGCGGCCTTGGCATTCCAAGATGACGCCCATGCTGTCGGTGTTGCTCTCGATGAGGATATCGGCGTAGCAGCAGGTTTTGTCATACAGTGAGCGCGCGGCGTCGCTGAGCGGGATGCGCACGTTGTTTGCGATGTTGATGCCCATGCCGCCCTCGTTGCGGGGGAGCGAGACAAGCATGGAGGTCTGTACTTCGAAGGGCGAGGCGGTCTGCCCCGTCATGTGCTCGGCGGCCCAGCGCAGTTGTTTAACGCCGCGCAGGCCTGCGGCCTGCTTGGCGAACGCGGCGATATCCGCCGTGCTGAGGAGCGGTGGACGCTTCCATAGGTTGGTGTCCTTGCCGTTGACGTCGCTAACTCGCTCCCAGCCGCAGTTGGGTGGAATGAGCTTAAGCGAAATAGCTTCATCAAGTTGTTGTTGCGTTCGCTTGCAGGGCTTAAACACTGCAAAGGAGCCGCACATCTCGTAGCAAGCCATGAGTAACTGGTTGCGTGGGACCCGCGTGGCAAGGCTGAGCAGCGTGAACTCCGGTGAAGTGACATCAAATCCATGTTCAGTTTGCCTAAACGACCCCGGAGGTGGTTCCTGGGTCATGAGGTGCGATTTAAACAGACTTCGCGATCCGGATTGTGCCCGAGTGAATACAAGCCTGTGAAGCGGTGCGTGAAGCAGGTCTTTTACAACTGCATGACTTCCGAGGCCGCAACATCTGCGATCCATATTGCCAAGGCTAATGGCGGGGTAAAGGCCTAATACCTGCGGCGGGATACGGTAATAGTAAAAAGCGGATTGACCGCATAGCGTCAGGTCCATGACGTCCTCCAGGTCGAAATGTGCTTTTGGACCGTGCGATGCCAGCGTCAATTCGGAAGTATGCGGCAAAATCTGAACCCTGTGAGCAGACCTGGCTTTTGAGGCTAGTTTATCAGGCATTTTGTTGCGAAAAAACGGGGTGTGCTCGGAGGTCTCAGAATTTGCCGCATACTTCCGAAAACGCGGTCGATCCGGCTCTTGCTAAAACGATTTAGCAGCGTCGGGTAAGGTGTGGTTTCGCCATCGGGCGAACACTTTTAGCGCTTGGGACTTTATTTTTGGGCCTCGAAAGGTGGATTTCGCGCTTTTGGTAAAGAAATGGGTGCGTGTTTTGCCGTGTGCCGGCATTGACACAGAAAAAGGGCCCGGAAGGCGAAGCCTTCCGGGCCCTTTGCAATGCAAGTGTGCTTGCAAGTGCGATTTAGCGCACCTGAGCGACGTAAGCGACGTTGGTCGAAGAGACCTTGTCCTCGAGCTGGACGCTCATGCGGGGATCGCCGGCGGTGGCGACGGTCAGGTCGCCGGCCTCGACGTAGCCGAGCTCCTTAGCGGTCTCAATCGCCTTGACGATCGTGCCGTTGACGGTACCCTGGGTAATCTCGGCCTGGTGCGGGATAACGCCCCAGTACATGATCATCTGCTGGACGGCCCACTCGTGGCGGGAGAACGCGCAGATCGGCATGTTGGGACGGAAGTGCGAGATCAGGCGAGCGGTACGACCGGTGGTCGTCGGCACGGTGATGCACTTGGCGCCAACGGTGGTGGCCATGTTCACAGCGGACATACCCACAACGTTGTTGACGACGCGGGTGCCGTGAGCATCGGCCGGAACCTCGAGCGGAGCGTGGGCCGGGAGGTACTTCTCGGTCTCGAGAGCAATGCTGGCCTGCATCTTGACGGCCTCGACCGGGTACTTACCGGCAGCGGACTCGCCGGACAGCATGACGGCGTCGGTGCCGTCATAAATGGCGTTAGCAACGTCGGCAACCTCGGCGCGCGTCGGGCGCGGGTTCTGCTGCATGGAGTCGAGCATCTGCGTAGCGGTGATAACGGGCTTGTAGGCCGCGTTGCACTTGGCGATGATCTCCTTCTGGATGTGCGGAACGAGCTCGGGCTTGATCTCGATGCCCAGGTCGCCACGGGCGACCATGATGCCGTCGGAAGCCTCGAGAATCTCGTCGAAGTTCTCGACGCCCAAGGCGCACTCGATCTTCGGGAAGATCGTCACGTGCTCGCCGCCGTTCTCGCGGCAAAGCTCGCGGATGCCGCGGACGGACTCGCCGTCACGGATGAAGGAAGCGGCGATGTAGTCGATGTTCTCGGTCAGGCCAAAGAGGATGTCCTGACGATCGCGCTCGGTGATGGCGGGCAGCGAGATGTTGACGTTGGGCATGTTGACGCCCTTGCGCTCGCCGATCAGGCCGTCGTTCTTAACGACGCAGGTCATGTCCTGGCCACTGACGGACTCGACCTCGAGGGCAACCAGGCCGTCATCGATCAGGATGAGGGAGCCCTTCTCGACCTCGGAAGGCAGAGCCAGGTAGTCGAGGGAGATGTGCTCAGCGGTGCCATGGAAATCCTCGGACGTGGGCTGAGCGGTGACGACGATCTTATCGCCGGTCTTGACGGCAACCTTCTTGCCGTCGACCAGAAGGCCGGTGCGGACCTCGGGGCCCTTGGTGTCGAGCAGGATGCCGACAGGCAGACCGAGCTCCTTGGAAATACGGCGGACGCGCTCGATGCGACCGTGGTGCTCGTCGTAGGAGCCGTGCGAGAAGTTAAAACGGGCGACGTTCATGCCCGCCTTGATCATCTCGCGGATGGTCTCGTCGCTATCGCAGGCGGGACCCATGGTGCATACAATCTTAGTGCGCTTGTACATTCAGACCTCCATCTGACATCGTCTTGCGCTGATAGATAAACCATAAGAAATAAAACCGAGATGATTATAACGAAATGCCGACCGAATACCCCAAAAAATCGACCGTATGCCGAAATGGAAGTTCATTTTTTGCGGGAAAAACGGTATATGAAAAATCTTTACCAACCACTCCAACCGCTGCTATCTGGGAGATATGTCAGTTTGGCGATGTGCCGAAGAAAAAACGTTTTACCAATGTTGAGCATCACACGGTCTGCACCGTTGCGTGCGGACCATATTTCCAAACCGATTGTTTTGGCTAGACGCGTCGCTTTGGGGTACCATAGCTCCACTATCAACTGCCGCTCAGCACGGCAGCCTTGATGAGCCCTTGCCCTTCTCCTGGGAATTATGATCGGGCATCAATCTGCTGAGTGGCCCGAATCCCAGGAGGGGACTCTATATGCAAAAGGAATACCTGTCCGCCGCGGCGGAGGTGCTCAGCGACCAAGGTGTCGATGAGAACCTCGGCCTGAGCAACGACGAGGCGTCTTCGCGCCTCGCCAAGACAGGCCCTAACAAGCTCGAGGAAGCCGAGAAGACGCCGCTGTGGAAGCGTTTCTTTGAGCAGATGGCCGACCCCATGGTCATCATGCTGATCGTTGCCGCCGTCATCAGTGCGCTCACGGGCATGGTCAAGGGCGAGCCCGACTTTGCCGATGTTGCCATCATCATGTTCGTCGTCATCGTCAACTCGGTGCTGGGCGTGGTCCAGGAAGCCAAGAGCGAGGAGGCCCTCGAGGCCCTGCAGGAGATGAGTGCGGCGCAGTCCAAGGTGCTGCGCGACGGCAAGCTCGTGCACCTGCCGAGCGCCGAGCTCGTGCCCGGCGACGTGATCATGCTCGAGGCGGGCGACTCCGTCCCGGCCGACTGCCGCGTGCTCGAGAGCGCTACGATGAAGATCGAAGAGGCCGCGCTCACCGGCGAGTCCGTGCCCGTAGAGAAGCACGCCAACGTGATCGAGCTCGCTGCGGGCACCGATGACGTGCCGCTCGGCGACCGTAAGAACATGTGCTATATGGGCTCCACCGTCGTGTACGGCCGTGGTCGCGCCGTCGTGGTCGGCACCGGCATGAACACCGAGATGGGCAAGATCGCCGGCGCCCTGGCCGAGGCCAAGGAAGAGCTCACGCCGTTGCAAGTGAAGCTCGCCGAGCTCAGCCGCATCCTTACCATTATGGTTATCGTCATCTGCGTCGTCATCTTTGGCGTTGATATCATCCGCCACGGCGTGGGCAACGTTCTTACCGACCCGACCTCCCTGCTCGATACCTTTATGGTCGCCGTCTCGCTCGCCGTCGCTGCCATCCCCGAGGGCCTGGTCGCCGTCGTGACCATCGTGCTATCGCTTGGCGTGACCAAGATGGCTAAGCGCCAGGCAATCATCCGCAAGCTCTCTGCCGTCGAGACTCTCGGCTGCACGCAGACCATCTGCTCCGACAAGACCGGTACCCTTACCCAAAACAAGATGACCGTCGTCAAGCACGAGCTCGCTGCGCCTAAGGAGAAGTTCCTGGCCGGCATGGCTCTGTGCTCCGACGCCCAGTGGGACGAGGAACTGGGCGAGGCTGTGGGTGAGCCGACCGAGTGTGCGCTCGTCAACGATGCCGGCAAGGCTGGTCTTACTGGCCTGACTGCCGAGCACCCGCGCGTGGGCGAGGCCCCGTTCGACTCGGGCCGCAAGATGATGTCCGTGGTCGTCGAGACCCTGGACGGCGAGTATGAGCAGTACACCAAGGGCGCGCCCGACGTGGTGATCGGCCTGTGCACCCATATCTACGAGGGCGATAAGGTCGTCCCCCTGACCGAGGAGCGTCGCGCCGAGCTCGTGGCCGCCAACAAGGCCATGGCCGACGAGGCCCTGCGCGTACTGGCGCTGGCAAGCCGCACCTACACCGAGGTCCCGAGCGACTGCAGCCCCGCTGCGCTCGAGCACGACCTGGTCTTCTGCGGCCTGTCCGGCATGATCGACCCGGTCCGCCCCGAGGTCGCCGACGCCATTCGTGAGGCCCACGATGCCGGTATCCGCACCGTCATGATCACGGGCGACCACATCGACACCGCCGTGGCCATCGCCAAGCAGCTGGGCATCGTCGCCGATCGCAGCCATGCCATCACCGGTGCCGACCTCGACCGCATGAGCGACGAGGAGCTCGACGCGCACATCGAGGACTACGGCGTGTACGCCCGTGTCCAGCCCGAGCACAAGACCCGCATCGTCGAGGCTTGGAAGTCGCGCGACCAGATCGTGGCCATGACGGGCGACGGCGTCAACGACGCCCCATCCATCAAGCGCGCCGACATCGGCGTGGGCATGGGCATCACCGGCACCGACGTCACCAAGAACGTCGCCGACATGGTGCTTGCCGACGACAACTTCGCCACCATCATCGGTGCCTGCGAAGAGGGCCGTCGCATCTACGACAACATCCGCAAGGTCATCCAGTTCCTGCTTTCGGCCAACCTTGCCGAGGTCTTCTCGGTGTTTATCGCCACGCTCATCGGCTTTACCATCTTCCAGCCGGTGCAGCTGCTGTGGGTGAACCTGGTCACCGACTGCTTCCCCGCGCTCGCGCTGGGCATGGAGGATGCCGAGGGCGACATCATGAAGCGCAAGCCGCGCAACGCCAAGGACGGTGTCTTTGCCGGCAATATGGGCCTGGACTGTGTGGTCCAGGGCCTAATCATCACCGTGCTGGTGCTGGCGAGCTTCTTTGTGGGCGTGTACTTTGACATGGGCTACATCCACATCGCCGATATGATCGCCGGCAATGCCGACGAGGAAGGCGTGATGATGGCGTTCATCACGCTCAACATGGTCGAGATTTTCCACTGCTTCAATATGCGCAGCCGTCGTGCGTCGCTGTTCACCATGAAGAAGCAGAACAAGTGGCTGTGGGCTTCCGCCGCGCTGGCACTGGTGCTGACGGTGATCGTGACCGTGCAGCCGACGCTTGCCGAGATGTTCTTTGGTCCTGTGACGCTTGAGCTCAAGGGCGTTCTTGCCGCGCTGGGCCTGGCCTTCCTGATCATCCCGCTGATGGAGATCTACAAGGCGATCATGCGCGCTTTGGAGAAGGAGTAAGTTAACCTGTCCGGGCCCGCCCCTGCGTGTTTTCTTCTTCGCTGGTCCTCGCGCTTCGCGCTGCGGGATCGCTCAGAAGAAAACACTCCCGGGGCGGGCCCTACGGTATCCTTGCTGGCTTTTCTCCCGTGCGGATGAAAAAGGCTGAGGGAAAGTTTGTGAGCTGGTCGGGCTTTGCCCGGCCAGCTCTTTTTGATTTAAAATACCTGCTCAGTTGTGATTTTTGGTGCTGGGAGGCGTTTGTGGGCAAGGCTAAGGCTAAAGCGAAGAAAAAGACGACGGGGGCGCGGGCTAAGCGCGATCGTCGTCGGAAGCTCGCGACCGAGGCTCCCGCATCTGCCGAGGAGCTGCTGGCAAGCGTGCCGGGACTTGGCGCGCTACAGGACGTTCCGGCGTTTGATGACCTGCCGGTCGATGAAGACCAGCAGACTGCCTTTGATGATTTCTGCGCACATGCCGAGGAGCCCGAGCAGATGCGGCTGGGTGCCGTGGTGCGCTTGGATCGCGGGTTTCCGCTGGTGGCGGCTGCCGACGACACCTTCCGCGCCGAGCATGCCGTGGGGTTTGCCAAGTCGCGCGGCGAGGACGAGGTCCTGCTGCCTGCCGTGGGCGACCGTGTGGCGGTGCGCCGCGCTCCCGGGCACGATATGGGCGTGATTGAGTGCGTGCTGCCGCGCCGTACGAGCTTTGAGCGTTGGCGCGGCCGTGCCCGCGGAGAGCGCCAGGTGCTCTGCTCCAACGTTGACAGCGTGCTGATCGTGCAGGCGCTCGGTGCCGGTGAGGTGCTGCTCGACCGCGTGGCGCGCTCGCTGGTGTTGGCGCTCGACTGCGATGCCGAGCCGGTGGTGGTGCTCACCAAAGCTGACCGCTGCGATGCCGAGGAGCTCGAGCGCGATCTGGACCGCGTGCGCCGCCTGGTGGGTCCGGACGTGCGCGTGATCGTGACGTCCTCTGCCGAGGGCCGCGGCCTGGACGAGGTCCGTGCCTGCGTGCCTGCCGGGAGCTGCGCCATGATTCTGGGCGAGTCGGGTGCCGGCAAGTCGACGCTGCTCAATGCACTGCTGGGCCACGATACGTTGGCGACCGGCGGTGTGCGCGAACGCGACGATCAGGGCCGCCACACTACCGTTGCGCGCGTGATGGTGGCGCTGCCGGGCGACGCCGGCGTGATCGCCGATGCCCCGGGCCTGCGCAGCCTACCGCTCGTGGGTCACGAGCGGGGTCTGGCGCGCGCCTTCCCCGAGATTGTCGAGGCATCGCGCGCGTGCCGGTTTGGCGATTGCACACATACCCATGAGCCGGGTTGCGCCGTTCGCGAGGCCGAGGACGCCGGGCAGATCGACGGCCTGCGTCTGGAAACGTTCCAAAACCTGGCGTCATCCATGCGCGTGAGCGCTCAAATGCTCGATCCCGATGTCCATCTGTAATTGATTTTTCCTATGACAGCCGCCTCCCAACTGTTCGGGAGACGGCTTTTTTGCTGCGGAAAAGCCTCGAAACATGCAGTTTGCTGACGTGCTGACCAAAACCTTGCCACGAGCTTGACGGGCTGGTCAGTTTTTGGTCAGCGATTGGTTCGACATCGAAAACCAAGATCGCGATTGCGCCGCTTTGCACTCTGACCGCCCAGACAATGGTGGTACGGGCATTCGCCCGGCACTGCCATGAGAGGAGCGGCCGTGAACAAGAGCAAGCGCATTGCCATCAGTCTGGTCGCGGGCGTGCTCGCTGCTCTGCTCTGCATGGTTTACGGCTCGTCGATCCGCTCGCAAGCCGAACAGGTCCAGGCTGAGACCTTGGCCAAGTACGGTGGCGATCGCGTCGAGGTATGCGTCGCGGCGCGCGATATCGATGTGGGCGAGACCCTCGATGAGACCAATGTCATAACCCAGGAATGGCTGACGAGTCTGCTGCCGCGTGACGCGGCGACCGAGCTGCGCCAGGTGCGCGGCGACGTGACGACTTCGCGTATTCCCAAAAACGCCGTGATCTGCAATGTCTACACCAAGGCCGAGAGCCACAAGCTCGAGGTGCCTAAGGGCAAGGTCGCCGTTTCGGTGGCGGTCGATGCCGAGCACTCGGTCGGCGGTGCTACAGGCGTGGGCAGCTACGTGGATGTGTATGTGCAAAAAGACGGCGTGACCGATCGGCTGTGCGGCGCGTACGTGATCGATACCAGTGAGGATTCCGGTGCCACGCGCGAGGGCAAGATCGAATGGGTGACGCTGGCGGCTGACCCCGAAGACGTCAAGGAACTGCTGGGAGCCTCGGGCAAGGGAACGGTCAGCTTGACGATTCCCGCCACGGCGCGCGGCAAAAAGAGCGGAGGCGACGAGTGATGAAGGCGATCTGGCTTGCGTGCTGCGCGTGCGGCGATTACGGGCTGTTGCAGCGGGAAGTCGAGGGCCGTGATGCGGGTGCACAGGTGCTTCGCGTGGGTGACCTGGACGGGCTGGTTTCCATGGCGCGGGCGTTTCCGTCGCGCCGCGGGGCTGCCATCATCGCGGCGTCTCTGTTTGATACCGAAGATGTGCGCAAGACTGTTGCGCGCCTGACGGCCGAAGGCCGCGTGAGTCGCGTGGTCGTGTTGATAGAAGCGCTCGATCCGTCGGATATCGAGGGGCTGTTTCGCGCGGGGGCGACCGAGGTCATCGCTGCACACAGTATATGCGGCAACGGGCGCGCGGGCGAGGGAGCGGTTGATTCCGATCGGCGCATGACGATTGAGCCCGATGCTTTTGTTGATAGGGAACCCGGGGCGCCTCGCGCTACAAGAGGCCCGCGTGTTGATGATTATGGAAAAGCGGAAGCCGAGCATGGTCGGCGCCCCCGGAACCCCCTTGTATACGATGACGCTGGAGGGCCGGCGCAGCATGCTGGCGACTACCCGGCTGTAGATATGGGATACGTGCACGGCGTGAATCTGGCGGATGAACTCGACGAAGTTGAGGGCTTTGCCGGGTGCGGCGAGTTGTCGCTGATGCAGCATGAGCAGATTGCACAGAACGAGCCTGCCTCGCAGACCGAACAAGCTGCCATGCCGGCTTGGACGCGGCGTGTGGTTGCGGCGGGGGAGACGGGGACGCTGTCACCGACGCCCGCCCCGCCGCCTCCGATGCCGCCGGCAGACGCTGCCGCTCCGCCGCATCGAGCTCCAGTCATCTGCGCTATTTCGGGTTCGGGCGGTTGCGGCAAGTCGACGATCGTTGCCACCATGGCACACACATCGTCGCTGTTGGGCTTGCGTGCCGCCGTGCTCGACCTGGACCTGATGTTTGGAAACCTTTACGACTTGTTAGGCGTCGATGCTCCGCGCGATATGGCGGCACTTATCGAGCCGTCGGCGGCGGGCACGCTCACCGAGCCGGATATCGTAGCCGCTTCGATGCGCGTGGCGCCGGGCGTTACGCTCTGGGGTCCCGTCGCGGCGCCCGAGCAAGCCGAGCTCATGGCACGTCCGGTGGAGCTACTGCTTGATGTCCTGCGTCGCGAATCCGACGTGGTCTTTATCGATACCTCGGTCTTTTGGGGCGACGCCGTGGCGGCTGCGGTGGCGGCGAGCGACCGTTGCCTGGTCGTTGGCGATGCGGCGGTGTCGTCCGCGACATCGGCGTCGCGCGTCATTGAACTGGCAAGTCGAGTAGGTGTGCCGCGCACGCGCATGAGCGCCGTGTTCAACCGGTTCGGTGCGCGCGGGGCAGACGAGGACGTCGCCATGCGCTTTGAGATTGCCTGTGCGTTGAGCTCCAAGATTCGTATCGCCGATGGCGGGCAGGATCTCGCCGCGCTCATGGCGTTTGGGCGCGCTGACGAGGCAGTGGGGCAGACCAGCGCTTTTGCGACTAGCGTGCGCGAGGCCACGCGCGAGATGCTCGTGGAACTGGGGTGCGCCGTCGGCCCTTGGAGCGATATGGTCGCCGACCGTGCAACGCGCACCGAACGCCCGCGTATCCGCCTTCCCTGGTCGCGCGAGGGTGATCAGCGATGAGCCTGCAAACGAGGATTAAGGCTGCCGGCGCTGCGGCGGCGGCAGCGCCTGTAGATGCGGGGCGTCGCCGCGCGATGAAACGACGTACCAAGCGCGCCGTGATGGACCGCATGGGTTACGACGAAGTGGCGCGTATCAGCGCCTATATCGACCCGGCACTTGCCCGCTCGGAATTGCGTCCCGCGGTGGAGGCGGCGCTCAATGTTGAGGAGCCGACCGATCTCGCGACGCCCGAGCGCGAGACCATCATCGACGAGATTTTGGATGACGTGGTGGGCCTGGGGCCGTTGCAGCCGCTCATCGAGGACGACACCGTTACCGAGATCATGATCAACGGCTGCCGCTCGGCTTTCTTTGAACGCGGCGGCGTCTTGTACCCCATCGAGCATGCGTTTGAGGATGATGAACAGATCCGTGTGCTTATCGACCGCATCATCTCGCCACTTGGCCGCCGTATCGACGAGCGCAGCCCCATCGTCAACGCCCACCTCAAAACGGGTTATCGCGTCAACGCGGTGATTCCGCCTGTGGCGATTGACGGACCGATTCTCACCATCCGAAAGTTCTCGGACCGTATCTGCTCGCTGGACGAGCTCGTGGGGTTGGGGTCGCTGCCGCTTTGGTATGCGCAGCTGCTGTCGTGCGCGGTGTCGCTGCGACAGGACCTGGCGGTTGCGGGAGGCACGGGATCTGGTAAGACCACCCTGCTCAACGCGTTGTCATGTGAGATTTCCACCGGCGAGCGCATCGTGACGATCGAGGACTCTGCCGAGCTCAAGTTTGCGCATCATCCGCACGTGGTGCGCCTAGAGGCGCGCGAGGCTTCAATTGAGGGTGAGGGCGCGGTGACGATCCGCGACCTGGTAACTAATGCCCTGCGCATGCGCCCCGACCGCATCGTGGTGGGCGAGGTGCGCGGTGCCGAGTGCTGCGACATGTTGCAGGCCATGAACACGGGCCACGACGGATCGCTCACCACACTTCATGCGGGTTCAGAACAGGAGACCGTGGTGCGTTTGACGTTGCTTGCACGTTATGGGATCGATCTGCCGAGTGAGCTTATCGAGGAGCAGATTGCCATGGCACTCGACGGTATCGTGATGTCCGAGCGCCACGCCGATGGCAGACGCTTCGTCTCCTCGTATTCGGGGGTGCGACGCGCCGCATCGGGCGGCGTAGAGCTCGAGCGCTATGTGACGTTCGATGCCGCCGAGCGCACCTGGACGCTTGACCGCGAGCCGCCGTTTATCGCAGAAGGCCTGCGGTCGGGGACGCTCACACAAGAGGAGGTGGACGAATGGAGATCACTGTGCCCTTCGTCGTAGGGGGCTTGGCAGGGCTTTCTGTCGCGACGGCGTGCGGGGCGGAACCTCGTGTGCCGCAGGTATCGCCGGCGGAGCTGGCGCGTCAGACGCTCGAGACGGTGGCAGAGAAGCTGCCGCGTGAGCTGGTGGAAAACGATCTGCTGAAAAAGATCGCCCGTTCGTGGGCATCGCTGGCTCCGGCGCATCGCCTTGGCCTCGTGATCGAAGATGCTTCGGGGCGTTTGGCGTTTCTGCTGCTATCGAGCGGTGTCTGCTGCGTTTTACTAACGATGGTGTCGTTATCGCCCCTCGGATTTGCCTTGGGACTTGTTGCTCCGTTTGCCGTTGGCGCCGCCCGGGATGGCTTTGAGAGCCGGCGTGAGCAACACGATGCAGAAGGGGCCATGCCCGAGGCGTTTACCGCGCTTTCCATGTCGCTTGCCTCGGGGCACTCTCTTGCCCAGGGCATGCGCTTTGTGGGCGCTCATGCGCAAGAGCCGGTGCATACCGAGTTTTTGCGGGTGGCGGCGGCGATCGATTGCGGTATCTCGGCGACCGACGCGCTCGATGACTTGCTCGTGCGCATCGACGCTCCCGGCCTTTCGCTTGTGACCTTGGCGCTTAAGGTGTCTCAGCGCACCGGTGCTCCGCTTGCCGACTTACTGTCCGAGGCGTCGAGCATGGTGGGGGAGCGCATTGAGCTCAAGCGCCGCCTGGATGTTAAGACGTCGCAGGCTCGCATGTCGGCGCATATGGTCGCGGCGATGCCGGCGGGCATGTGCACGGTGTTGGCGCTGCTTTCGGCAGATTTTCGTCGCGGTCTTGCGATGCCTGCCGGCGCGGGCGCTGTGATGCTGGGTCTTGCCCTCAACGCCGTTGCCCTGGTGGTTATCCGGCGCATTATGCGGGTGGAGCTATGAGCGCCCCGGTTGCAGTTGCGGCTTGCCTGTGCGCCCTGAGTGTATTTGTCGCGACGGGTTTGGATCGGGCGGATGCACGCAAGATCGCAGGGGCCTGCAAGCGCGAGGCGGTGCTGGTCGCTGCCGCGGGTCGCTCGGTGGTCGATGCTCTGACCGCGCGAGTGAAGGGCGCGGTTGGAGCGGGCAGCCCGGCGCGAGTGTCGCTTGGCGAAGTGTCCGAGATGATCGATGTTGTGCGCTTGGGTCTTTCGGCCGGTCTTTCGTTTGATGCGGCGCTTGAGATTTTCTGTGCCAACCGCCGGTCAGTGCTGGCTCTTCGACTTGAGCGGGCCTGCATGGCGTGGCAGGTGGGCGTGGGCACGCGTGAGGACGAGTTGTTGGCCGCCGCGCGCGACCTGGACGTGCGAGCGCTTGAGACCTTTGCCATCACGGTGGGGCAGGCGCTCGCCCTGGGTGCCCCACTTGCCGAGACGCTGGCCGCTCAAAGTCGCGAGATCCGTGCGGCTCATCGCGCCGCGGTCGAGCGTGAGATCGAGCGTGCGCCCGTCAAGCTGCTGATTCCCACCGGCACGCTCATCTTGCCGGCGTTGCTTCTGTCCATATTGGGCCCGCTGCTGGGAGCAGGCGGGATGATGTAGGGAGGAATACATGAACACGATGGTCGAAGTTGCTGACAAGGCTTGGAACTGGGCTTTTTGCCGGGCGATCCGCGCTCGCCAGCATGCCAAGGAGCTGTTGCGGGAGGAGAGCGCGCAGGGTACCACCGAGTACGCCATTTTGGTGGGCGTGCTTGTGGTGATCGCGATTATTGCCATCGTTGCATTTAAAGGCAAGGTCCAAGATCTATGGAACGCTATCAGCGAGGGCATCAACAGCCTGTAGAGGGCGAGCGCCCCATCGGGGTGCTGCTGGTGTTTGCTTGCCTGACCGTGGCGATAGCGGCGGTGCTTTGGGGGCTTAACGCCGCGCGGCAGCAGCGTCCTGGGGCCGCCTTCGATTCGGGCTCAGATTCGGCGGTGGCGTCTCAAAAAGATGAGATGCGAGATGCGGACGATTCGGATGTCGCTGTCACGGCGCAAACCTTTCTGCGGACGCTCGACAAGCGGTCTGGCACTGCGACGGATTCGCCTGAGGACAACGCGATTGCGGTCCGGCTTGCATGGTCCGAGGACCGACCGATGACCGAAGCGGCGGCGGATATGCTGCGTTCCTATCGCGAGGTACCCACGGCGCAACTTGCTCTGAGCGGCTATCTCGACATCAAGGGAAACGTGTGGGGCGCCATCGTGCGTGACGGACGCGGCTGGGTCGATATGGTGACGGTTGCTGCGGATACTGGCGATGCTTCGTGTCGTCTGCGCGCCGTGCGCCTGGTCCCGCAAACAATAAGCTCAAAGGAGGGGTCGTGAAATGCATGGCGTTCTGCGTGAGGAGGTTGCCCAAGCGACTGTGGAATACGCCATCGTCACGGTGGCGCTGTTATCGATCGTGCTGGCGATTGCGGGGCTTTGGCGTGCTGGCACCGATGGGCGCTTGGCGGCGCTGGTCGAGCGGGCGGCGTCTCACGGCGTCACCTCGACATCGGTTGTCGACGCTGCTGCGGGTGCTGAGGACATCGCGCTGTATTGATATCGCGCGCGAGGACCGGGCGCAGTCTACGGTCGAGGCCGCTTTTTTGCTGCCGACGTTTCTGACGCTCATCCTTCTCGCACTGCAACCGGTGTGTCTGCTCTATACGCGCGCGGTCATGGAGTCTGCCGCCGCCGAGACCGCGCGGCTCATGACCACGACGACGGCGGAGGACGACGATCTTAAGGAGTTCACCCGCCGCCGACTTGCCGCAGTGCCCAACGTTTCGATCTTTCATGCCGGCGGGCCGTTGTCGTGGGATATCGAGCTTGGCCGGGTCGGTGCGGGTGGCGCCTCGTCCGTGTCCGTTTCCGGCGAGGTCAAGCCGTTGCCTGTGATCGGTGCGTTTGTGCAGGCTATGGGTGGTACCGCCGAGGGCGGCTACGTTGAGCTCAAGGTCGATGTCTCGTATCAATCGCGTCCCGAATGGCTGGAGGGAGATTATGATTCGTGGATTGCTGCATGGGATTAAGCGTTTCTGGTCTAGACGCGTTTTGACGCACCGTCCGAGCTGCCATCGCAAGCGAGGCGGCTTTATGGGTCGAGCCGGTGTCGATCTGTTTATCGAAGACGGTGCCTATACCACGCTTTCTTCTGCCGTGGTCATCCTAGTGGTGCTCACATTGTTGTTTTCGTCGACCGCGGCGATATGGAGCATGTCGCGTGCCGGGGACACCCAGGTGGCGGCTGATAGCGGCGCGCTGGCGGGTGCCAACGTGGTGTCGTCCTATCACACGGCTGCCACGGTGGTTGATGCGAGTATCTTGAGTCTGGGGCTGGCGGGGTTTGCCACGATCGGGACGGGCCTGGTCGCCATCCTCATCCCGGGTGTCGAGCCGGTTGCCGGCAATATGGTCGACACCGGGATCGAGATCATTAAAACGCGCAACAAGTTTGCCAAAAGCGCATCGGAAGGCTTACAGAAAATCGAGACGGCTCTGCTGTATCTGATCGCCGCGCGTGCCACGCAGGCGGTGTCGGCGCAGGATACCGATAGTGTGACCTATACCGGTACGGCGCTTGCCGTGCCCAGGACATCCGAGTCGGACTTCGCTGCGATCAAAGGGTCAGAGATCTCGACCGATACCATTAAAGACACATCAGATGATTTAGAGCGTGCGGCCGAGGAGCTGCGGAAGGCTTCTGAGGACACGGCGAAGGCTAAAGAGCGTGCTTGGCTGGCGGATTGTGGTGGGTCTGACAAGGGCTCGGTCGGCAGCTGTTCTTGCATGTGGGAGCGCGCGAAAAGCCTAACGGATCTTTCCGGTGTTCAAAATCCGCATTACTCATCGAGCGTTACGTGGGAGCCTCAAGTTGCCCTTGATCGCGCGAAGGACTACTACCATTGGCGTCTGACAAATGAGAAGCCCCAGGGCTCGAGTGTCGAGATGAAGGCAGAGTCTGCGGCGCGTAAGGCGTTTTATACCTATGCGAACGCGGAGGTCGATCGGGCATATATAACCGAGAACGGAGACAGGGTTTCCTCCTATATTCCGCTGCTGCCGCGCAACTCTGATGAGGTTCGGGCGACGGAACTCTATACCGATGCGGTGTGGCCGACTAGCGTGAACGATGACAAGGCGTATCTGCATTACGGGACGACCTGCCCTAACTATAAGAAAGGGACGCCGAGCGGATTTGCTTCGGTTGCCGATTACGATGGACAGGATAAATGCAGCAAATGCCATTTTGGCGTTTTGTCGCTTGGTGCTGTTGCGGCGCCTTCAACCTCTATCGAAAACGGCTTCGAGTATCACTTTGACAAGTTTAAAGACGCCCTGGAGGACTACGTCGACTGTCGCAACAAGGAGCTCGAGCTCGAGCGTCAGACCGAGGACGAAGCCGACCGTGCGGGCAATGCGTTCGATACCGCCATCAAAGAACTTTCCGGTGAGCGCCCGCGTATCGCTCCGCCCGGTCGCAACGGCGTGGTTGCCTTTGCGGTTTCGGGTGCCATCTCGAGCTCCGATGAACTCAACTCTTCGTTTAACGCGGCGGTCAGGCTTGGCGAGCGCGGTGCTATCTCTGCTGCGGTGCTGGCACCCGATGACGCGACGGCTCAGAACAACGTTCTCTCGCGGTTTTTCTCGACGTTGGAGGAGCGTTCGGGCGGTGTTGTCGGCGTACTCGATGGCGTCATGGATGTTTGGGGACGGCTGCTTGTGGGATACGGAGACATCCAAGGCTCGGCCGACGAGCTTATGGATGAGATGATCGATGGCCTGGGAGGGGGCAGTGGCACGCTGGGCTCCATTGCATCGTGGCTCGGCGATACCGTTTCGGCGTCCGTGGCGGCGCTGGGCTTGGAGCCGTGCGACTTGCGCCTGCGAAAGCCGGTGCTGACCGATACCGCCAACGTCATCAAGAGCCCGGGGTCTGACATCACAGCTCTTTCTGATGCGCAGGACAAGCTACGAAGTATTCCGCTGGGCGTGACCGACCCCAAGGCGCTTTGCGAGGCGCTGGAATATCAAGTCGAGCGCACCATCAGCGGTGCGGTGTTCACGCTAGCGGAGATTCCGCTGCCCGGCGGCGGTTCCATCCCACTTACCGTCGATGTCGCCACACTGACGGGTGCCCTGGGCGGTGGGTCGTAATGGGCATCCGCAAGCGCCTGCGCGAGGAGCGCGCCCAGGCGACGGTCGAGATGGCCGTGGTCGCGCCAATCCTGCTGGTTCTGGCTCTTATTGTGTACAACGTCATGCTCTTTGCCGGTGCGGTCGCACGCTTCGACCGCGTGGTGCCCGATATCGTGCTGGCGCACGCCGTGGCTCCGAGCGGGGAGGGAGACGACAGCTCCATCGATGCCTCCGCGACCGTTCAGGCTCAGATCCAACATGCCATGGAAGGCTATGACTTGCAGATCGAGGTCTCGAGCGAACAGGGTGCGACGACATCGGATGGCGGTCTGCTTTCGCTTTCCGGTACGTTTAGGACCTATACCTGCACCATGCGCTACGAGCCGTGGCCGAGCTCGCTCAGCATCGCCGGCGTTTCGCTGGGGGCACCGGCACAGTTGTCGCACGAGCGCGCAGTGACAGTTGACCCGTGGCGTCCGGGGGTGGTCACGTGACCGCGGTCTCATCCTACATTGCCTACGCGCGGGCGCTCGACAGGCTGGGTTGGACACCTGCCGAGTTTGTGGTGGCGGAGTCGTTTGCCGTGCGCCTGCGCGGCATGCTGGGGCGGTCGCCGATTGCTGCCAACGGATTGCCACTCGTCATGGCGTTCCCACGCTGCTCTTCGGTCCACACCTGCTTTATGGCCTATCCCATCGACATTGCTTTTATCGACCGTAGCGGCAACGTCCTCGCATGCTACGAAAACGTCCGCCTTTGGCGCATGTGTTCCTGTCCCGGTGCCTGGGCGGTACTGGAACGCCCTTCAATCCTCGCTACACCTCCCACCCTCCAACAAGTGCCGGCGTAAGAATTGGCGACAGCGGACTTTCGTCATACGAAATTGGGTAAGATGGAGGAGAAGATGCATGGATGTTGAGATCCATCCCAACGCCAAAAAACACTTGACGGAAAAGCAGGTGCTTGGTGCCTGGTTCGCGGTTACTGAGTGCATTCGCCGCGAGTCGGAGGATGAGCCGCCGAGATGGCTTGCCATTGGATGGCTTCCAGATGGTCGAAGTGTGGAACTTGTTGCGGTCGAACTAATTCGTGGATGGCTCATTATTCATGTCCTGTCTCCGGTTCAGAAGAAATTCTGGCAAGAGATCGAGCGAGCTCGGCAGAGGGGTCGATGATGAGCAAGGCGTATACGGCTGCCAATGGTCAGGTTGTAACGGATGAAATGATTGACACGTGGTGCGAGTCGTACGAGCATGGCGAGTTTCCGGACGGCGAGCATACCGTTGGGGGGATCGTGCACGGGCGGCCTCCACTTTCAAGCGAAGGTACGGCAACGCTATCGGTCAAGATTCCCCTAGGGATGAAGGAGGCGATTCGTCGACGGGCGGCGGCTGAAGGAATGACGCCAAGTGAGTTTGCCCGTGCAGCCCTGAGCGAAAAACTTCTTGCGGCGGGTTGATATCTCTAACGTGCTGTTCTATAGGATCGGACTTGTGGCTGACGCCGTGCTCAAAAACTTTTTTTAAATTCTCGGTTGACCGGAGCGCGTCCTTGGTTATACTAATCAAGCCTTGAAACAAGGCACACCTCAAATGGCTGGGTAGCTCAGTTGGTAGAGCAGAGGACTGAAAATCCTCGTGTCAGGGGTTCGATTCCCTTCCCCGCCACCTTGAATTGACTAGGACCTCTGCAAAGGGGTCCTTTTCTTTTATGTGGGGTTCCGCGGAAAATGCACCCCATTATTGATTGATAAAACGGGATGCGCTTTCCGGCGCTTACTTCCGACGTGCGTGCGCATCTCAGCGTGCCCGCCCCAGACATTTCTCCCGCTTTTGCGCCACTTTGCAGACCGTTCGGTCGTCTGTCCGCACGCGCGGGTATACTCAAAACGATACTTTTCCTATGCAATACGATGCAGGCTCGACCTGCACGATTCGAAGGGGGCAGTGATGGAGAGGATACTCGGCGTTAATCTCTCTGGCTGGTTTATTCCCGAGCCTTGGGTGACCCCGTCGCTATACGCGGCGACCGGCGCATCCAATGCGGCCGAGCTGCAGGAGGCCATGGGCACCGCCGCCTATAACGAGCGCATGCGCCGTCATTACGAGACGTTTGTGAGTGAGGACGATTTTCGCCGTATGGCGCAGATCGGCCTCAATGCCGTGCGTCTGCCGGTGCCCTGGTATGCTTTTGGCTCGCAGGAGTCCGATGCGTCCTACATCTCGGTTGTCGACTACATCGACCGTGCGATTGAGTGGGCTGCCAAGTACGACATCCGCGTGCTGCTCGACCTGGCAACGGTGCCCGGTGGCCAGGGCGATTCCAACGATTCGCCCACTACGCCAGAGGCTGTTGCCGAGTGGCATTCGTCCACCAATGGCCGTCATGTCGCACTCGACGTGCTCGAGCGCCTGGCCGATCGCTACGGCGAGGCCGAGAGCCTGCTGGGCATTGAGCTGCTGGACACGCCGCAGATGAGCGTCCGCAAGAGCCTCTTTACCATGACGGATGGCATTCCGGCCCACTACCTGCGCAATTTCTATCGCGATGCCTACGAGCTCGTCCGTTCGTATATGCCCGAGGATAAGATCGTCGTCTTCTCGTCGTCGGGGCATCCCAGCGAGTGGAAGCATTTTATGCGCGGCGCCAAGTACAAGAACGTCTACATGGACCTTCACCTGTACCATTACCGCGACGAGTATGCGCTCGACATCACGAGCCCCCGCGGGCTGACGACGGCGATTTCGCGTAACAAGCGCGAGCTTAAAGAAGCGATTTCGACAGGGTTCCCCGTGCTGGTGGGCGAATGGTCGGGCGCGGCGATCTTTGCCAACTCGTCGGTTACGCCCGAGGGCCGCAATGCCTACGAGCGCGTGTTTATTGCCAACCAGCTGGCTTCGTTTGCGCCGGCTGCCGGTTGGTTCTTCCAAACGTGGAAGACCGAGAAGCGCATTGCAGCATGGGACGCCCGCGCGGCGCTCGGTACGCTCGAGCGCGGCATGATTGAATAGGTTGATATGACGCAAAACAGCGCCCATACGGGCAAACTCTATGTGGTCGGCACGCCCATCGGCAACCTGGGTGACCTGTCCCCGCGCGTTGGCGAGGCGTTTGCCGCCGCAGATGCCATCTGCTGCGAAGACACGCGTGTGACGTCAAAGCTGCTGATGCATCTGGGCATTTCCAAGCCGCTTGTCCGTTGCGACGAGAATGTGATCGCCAGCCGCGCCGCCGGCCTGGTCGACCGTCTGCTGGCGGGGGAGACCCTCGCTTTTGCCTCGGACGCCGGCATGCCGAGCGTGTCCGATCCCGGCCAGGCGCTGGTCGAGGCAGCGCGTGAGGCCGATGTGCCTGTAGAAGTTGTCCCCGGGCCCTCCGCTTGCGTCACGGCGCTCGTTTCGTCCGGCATTCCCTGCGAGCATTTTTTCTTTGAGGGCTTTTTGGGCCGAAAGCACGGCGACCGCGTGCGCCGTTTGCAGCGCCTTGCCGTGGTTCCCGGCGCGCTCATCTTCTACGAGTCTCCACATCGCATCGTGGCGACGCTCGAGGCCGTGACAGAGGTCTTTCCTCAGCGTGAGGTTGCCGTCTGCCGCGAACTCACCAAGCTGCACGAGGAGGTCTTGCACGGGCCCGCTGCCCAGCTCGCCGAGGAGCTGCGTGCTCGCGGCGAGGTAAAGGGCGAGATTGCGCTGGTCATTGCGCCGCCGAGCGAGGATGAGGAGGCCGGCATCGTGCCGGTTGGCGCCGCAGCAGCGGATCCCGACGAGGCCCTGCGCGAGGATATCCGCACCGCACTCGAGGAGGGGGAGCCCGCCTCTGCGGTGGCCAAGCGCCTGTCTCAGAAGTATTCGCGCCGCAAGCGCGATGTCTATGCCATGGTGCTCGATATGCAATAGATGGAGGATATCCAGCCCTTGCGCTAGAATCATCCCCTGTATGCAACGTTTTTCTGGAGGACAAACCCCATGGATCAAAGCAAGCCTTCGTTCTTTATCACGACGCCCATCTACTACGTCAACGCCGATCCGCACCTGGGCACGGCTTATTCCACCATCATCGCCGATGTTCAGGCTCGCTATCGCCGCTCCGCCGGCTATAACGTCAAGTTCCTGACCGGCATGGACGAGCACGGCGAGAAGGTCGCCGAGGCCGCAGCCAAGCATGGCATGACGCCGCAGGAGTGGACCGACAGCCAGGCCCCGCACTTCAAGGAGCTTTGGAGCAAGCTCGAGATTTCCAACGACGACTTCATCCGTACCACCGAGCCGCGCCAGCATCATGCCGTGCAGTACCTGTGGGAGCGCATGAAGGAGTCCGGTTACCTGTATAAGGGCAGCTACGACGGCTGGTATTGCGTGCCTGACGAGACCTACTTCACCGATACGCAGGTCCAGAAGGGCGACGAGGAGTACGGCAGCGTCGGCCAGCGCCTGTGCCCCGACTGCCACCGTCCGCTTGAGCGCGTGCAGGAGGAGTCCTACTTCTTTAAGCTTTCCGCTTTCCAGGACAAGCTGCTCAAGCTCTATGACGAACACCCCGACTTTGTCGAGCCTGCGTTCCGCATGAACGAGGTGCGCAGCTTTGTCGAGGGCGGCCTTAACGACCTTTCCGTGAGCCGCACGAGCTTTGACTGGGGCATTCAGGTCCCGTTTGACGAGGGTCACGTGACCTACGTGTGGTTCGATGCGCTGCTCAACTATATGACGGCTGTCGGCTACGGTGTCGACACCGACGAGGCGCGTGCCGAGCTGGCCTATCGCTGGCCCGCGCAGTTCCACATCGTGGGTAAGGACATCATCCGCTTCCACTGCGTCATTTGGCCCGCCATGCTCATGGCCATCGGCGAGGCTCTGCCCGAGCATGTCTTTGCCCACGGCTTCCTGACCGTGCGCAATGCCGAGACCGGCAAGGCCGAGAAGATGTCCAAGAGCCGCGGCAACGCCATCGCTCCGCAGGACGTTATCGACATGCTGGGCGTCGAGGGCTATCGCTACTACTTCATGACCGACGTCGTCCCCGGCACCGACGGTGCCATCAGCTTCGATCGCATGGAGCAGGTCTACAACGCCGACCTGGCCAACAGCTGGGGCAATCTGATCTCGCGTTCGCTCAACATGAGCGGCAAGTACTTTGACGGTTGCGCGCCCGCCAAGCCCGCGTCGTTCGATGCGTTCGACAACCCGCTGGCAAAGATCGCCGATGGCCTGGTCGAGCGCTACATGGCCAAGATGGACGTGCTCGATTACGGTGGAGCTAAGGACGAGGTCATGGAGCTCATCCACGCCGCCAACCACTACATCGAGGACTCTGAGCCCTGGGCGCTTGCCAAGGACGAGGCCAAGGCTGACGAGCTGGCATTTGTGATCTACAACCTGCTCGAGGCCATCCGCATCGCCGCTCACCTGCTGATGCCGCTCATGCCTCAGACCTCTGCCGAGGCCCTGCGCCGCCTGTCCTGCGAGGACGAGGCCGCGAGCGACGACCTCAAGGGCATTTGCGCTTGGGGCTTGCTTGCCGGTGGTCAGCCCGTCGAGAAGGGCGAGCCGCTGTTCCCGCGTCTGGGCTAAGACGCCGCGCGCCATATCGGCAATTCGCTGTTTAGATGTAAGGGCATGGCCGCAACGGTCCATGCCCTTTTGTTTCAAGACGCCGCCACCATGCTGAGGAGGCAACTATGACAACTTCGCCTTTGGCAAACCCCACGGCAACAAGGGAGCTGCTGGAGGAGTTTGGCCTTGCGACCAAGCATCGCCTGGGCCAGAACTTCCTGATCGACAACCATGTAATTGAGCGCATTTGCGAGCTTTCCGAGCTTGCGGGCGATGAGCGCGTGCTCGAGGTTGGCCCGGGCGTTGGTACGCTCACGCTTGCGTTGCTGCAGGAGGCGGCGTGCGTCACGTCAATCGAGGCAGATCCCGAGCTCGAGCCGGTGCTCGATGCTCACGCCGCCGACTACGCCAACTTCCGCTTTATCATGGGCGACGCGCTCAGAGTGACGCCGGGGCAGATTGAGCAGGCCGCAGGCGGTGAGCCGACGGTATTTGTTGCGAACCTGCCCTATAACGTGGCGGCGACGATCATCCTGCAGTTCTTCCAGACGATGCCTGCGCTCAAGCGCGCCGTCGTCATGGTTCAAAAGGAGGTTGCCGATCGCATTGCCGCAGTGCCGGGCAACAAGACCTATGGCGGCTATACGGCAAAGCTCGGCCTGTATGCGCAGGTGACGGGTCGCTTTGAGGTGCCGCCGCGTTGCTTTATGCCGGCGCCGCACGTAGATTCGGCCGTCGTGCGTATCGACCGTGTTGACGGCGTGGTGCCCGAAGGACTCGATCGCGAGTTTGTGGCCCGCGTAATTGACGCTGCGTTTGCTCAGCGTCGCAAGACCATCCGCAATTCCATGAGCGCCAACGGCTTTGCCAAGGACGTGCTCGATGCCGCCTTTGAGACTTGCGGTATCGCACCCACCACGCGCGCCGAGACGCTCGATGTTGCCGACTTTGTCCGTCTGGCCCGGGAGCTAATCCATGACGCCTAATGCCGAACGCGTGACGTTTACCAAGAAAAAGAAGACGGTTGCTTGTCCCGTGCCCTTGGCACCGCTTGCCGACACACATGCGCATCTGCTTTCGTTCTGGGGCAAGGATGTGCCCGAGACGCTCCTGCGCGCCAAGGCTGCGGGCGTCGACCTGCTGGTGACGATGCTCGACCCCATCGCCGACAAGCGCAGCGTGACGGACTATAGCGACTGGCTCGTGCGCGAAATTCTGCCGATGCGGGATATTCCGCAGATCAAGTATCTCGCTGGCGTTCACCCCTATGGCGCGCCGGATTATACCGACGACATTCACGCGCAGGTTGTTGCTGCGCTCGATGACCCTTTGTGCGCTGGTATCGGCGAGATCGGTCTGGACTACCACATGGATTACGACGACGATATTGCGCCGGCGCCCCACAGCGTGCAGATCGACTGTATGGCGCGCCAACTCGAAGTTGCCGTGCGCCGCAATGTGCCGGTGGAGCTGCACCTGCGGCACGAGGACTCGGATGGGGAGCGCACCTCGCACGTGGATGCGTACAACGTGCTGCGCGAGGTGGGTGTGCCCCAGGCTGGTTGCGTGCTGCACTGCTTTGGCGAGGATCGAGCCACGATGGAGCGCTTTGTGGGTTTGGGCTGCTATATCGCCTATGGTGGTGCGGCCACCTTTAAACGTAACGATGACGTGCGCGAAGCGTTTGCGGCAACTCCGCTCGATCGCATTTTGTTCGAGACGGATTGCCCGTATATGGCGCCAGAGCCCATTCGTGGTCTTGAGTGCGAGCCGGCAATGATTTCTATCACGGCAAACACGCTGGTCAATGACCGTGTCGATCGCACTGGCGAGGGTGCTGAGGCGATTGCGCAGGCCGCTTGGGAAAATGCCTGCAAACTTTTTCGAAAATAGTTCTTGCGTTCGCGGTGACGCTCCGTTATTCTAATTCCTGCACGCGGGCGTGGCGGAATTGGCAGACGCGTACGGTTCAGGTCCGTATGGGGGCAACCCCATGAAGGTTCAAGTCCTTTCGCCCGCACCATTGATTGAAAGAGCTCCCAGCAATGGGAGCTTTTTTGTTATGGGCCTCCTGTTGGTGTCACGTGGCTGCTTCGTGCGGGTATCCTAGTGCCAACGTGTGCCTATCAGAGGAGAGACCATGCTGTTGTCCGGTATTATCGCTGCTCTTACCAGCCTTTTGATTCCCATCATCATCCTGTTGTTGCTGCTCCCCAACGCCTGCTATGTCGTTGAACAGCAGCATGCCGTGATCATCGAGCGCCTGGGCAAGTTTAACCGCATCGTCAACGCGGGCTTCCACATGAAGGTGCCCGTGATCGACCGCAAGGCCGCCACGGTGAGTCTGCGCACCATGAAAAACGGTTTTGGCATCGACGTTAAGACCCAGGACAACGTGACCATCGGCCTTGAGGTCTCTGCTCAGTACCACGTGAGCTATGACATGGGCGCCGGCCCGGCAGATTCGGGCATCTACAAGAGCTACTACATGCTGCAGGAGCCCGTCGACCAGATGCGCGATTTCATCACCGATGCCCTGCGATCTTCCATTCCTGTCTATACGCTCGATGAGGTCTTTGCCAAGAAGGATGACATCGCCAAGGACGTCAACGCCACCGTGTCCGAGCAGATGGCTGCCTACGGGTTTACCCTCGTGTCGACACTCATCACCAAGATCGCGCTGCCGACCGAGGTCGAGAACTCCATGAACGACATCAATGCCGCCCAGCGAAAGCGCGCTGCCGCGCAGGAGCTCGCCGAGGCCGACCGCATCAAGCGCGTCACCGAGGCGACCGCCGAGGCCGAGGCGATGGAAAAGTCGGGCGAGGGCATCGCCAACCAGCGCAAGGCCATCGCGCTGGGCATCAAGGATTCGCTCGAGATCATCCAGGAGACGGGAGTCGGTAACGACGAGGCCAACCAGCTGTTCATGTTTACGCAGTGGTCCGAGATGATGACGGAGTTCGCTCGTACGGGTAAAACCTCGACGGTCGTGCTGCCGAGCGATTTCTCGCAGTCGGCCTCGATGTTCGAGCAGATGCTGACCGCCGGCAAAGTTCAAAACGATTCGAAGGAGTAGACGCGCGTGAAATACACCGTCGTTTGCGTCGGTAAGCTCAAGGAGCGCTTTTGGAAGGACGCGTGCGCCGAGTACACCAAGCGCCTAGGTGCCTATGCCAAGGTGGATATCCGCGAGGTGGCCGATATCGACCCGGCTAAGGCGGGCGGCGTGGATGCCGCGCGCGACAAGGAGGGAGCGGCGATACTTGCAGTCCTGCCGCCTCGAGCGCATGTGATTCTGCTGGCCATTGAGGGCAAAGAGCGCTCGAGCGAGGAGCTTTCGGCGCGGCTCGATGATCTTATGCTGCGAGGCAATAGCGACATCGCCTTTGTGATTGGCGGATCGGACGGCGTGAACGATGACGTGCGCGCACGAGCCGATGAGATGCTCAGCTTTGGACGCATTACCTTGCCGCACAACTTGGCGCGCGTGGTGCTGCTGGAACAAATCTATCGCGCCTGCAAGATCAGCCGAGGTGAGCCGTATCACAAATAGGTCGGCAATACGAAACAATGCCGTGGGACAATAGCCTTCGTTTTGAAGAGCGTGTCTGAGAGGACTATGGGATATGAAGATTGGATTTGTCGGTTTTGGCAATATGGCGAGCGCTATGGCCGATGGCTGGATCGCCGCCGGTGTGGCTGCGAGCGATATGTGCGCCTGCGCGGGCCACTACGACGCCTTGGTCGAGCGTTGTGAGGCACGTGGGATGGTTGCCTGTCGTGATGTGGCGGAGGTTGTCGCCGCATCCGATATCGTGGTTGCTGCGGTCAAGCCATACATGATTGAGAAGGTCTTCGCTCCGCTCAAAGAAACCCTTGCCGACAAGGTTGTTCTTTCGGTCGCCTGGACCTGGGATAGCGCCAAGTGGGAGCAGGTCCTGCCGGGTGTCGCACACATCTCGACGGTGCCCAACACACCGGTTTCGGTGGGCGAGGGCGTTATCGCCTGCGAGAAGTCCTCTACGCTCGGCGATGAGCAGCGTGCTGTTGTGCTCGACCTGCTCGGTAAGCTTGGCGCTGTCGTCGAGCTCGACACAAGCCTGCTGTTTGTGGGCGGCACGGTGGGTGGTTGCGCTCCGGCGTTTGTCGCCATGGCAATCGAGGCCCTGGGCGATGCGGCGGTCAAGCACGGTATCCCGCGTGCGGATGCTTATCGCATTGTGAGCCAGATGGTGCTGGGTACGGCAAAGCTGCAGCTTGCAACTGGCCAGCATCCTGCGGCGATGAAGGATGCCGTATGCTCGCCCGGCGGTGCCACCATCAAGGGCGTCGTTGCACTCGAGGACGCCGGCATGCGCAGCGCCCTGGTCAAGGCAATCGACGCAACCCTCCAGTAAAACCGACCAAAAAAGGGACAGTTTATTTTGGCAGGTTTTTCCTGCGGTTTTGTCCTTTTAGCGAAAAGTGCCCCGCAACTGGCTCAATTCCAGTTGCGGGGCACTTGCGTTTGCCCAGATAAAACCGACCAAAATAAACCTGTCCCTTTTTGGCAGGTTAGTCCCAGAAGCTGTCTTCTTCGTCCTCGGACTTGGGGCCGCGGTCGACATACATCTTATGGGTGCGCTTCTCCATTACAAAGGCAATAATCGCAAACAGCAGGATGCCGCCGGCGAAAAGGATGGCAAAACCGGTGCGGGTGCCAAACAAAAAGGAAAAAACTGCGTCCATTGGGTGCCTTCTTGCGTAGTTGAGTTGGGTCGTAAACGCTCATAAGTATATACTTGCCCATACATGTACAAGGTTGCAACCTAAATGGAATGTATATCGCCGGAGGATCTAATGCTTGATATCAAGTTTGTTCGCGAGAACCCCGATGCCATCGATGTCGCCATGGCTAACCGCCAGACGTCTTGGGATCGCGAGAAGTTCTTTGAGCTCGACGACGAGCGTCGTGCCGTCATCACTGAGGTTGAGGAACTTCAAGCCACGCGCAATGCCGAGTCCAAGAAGATCGGCGCCCTGATGAAGGAGGGCAAGAAGGACGAGGCCGAGGCCGCCAAAGAGGCCGTGCGCGCCGTCAACGAGAAGATTGACGGTCTGGCCGAGCGCCGCACCGCCCTCGAGCAGGAGCAGTACGACTTCATGGCTCACCTGCCCAACATTCCTTGCGAGGCCACGCCGTACGGCAAGGACGAGGACGAGAACATCGAGCGCCGTCGTTGGGGCACCCCGCGCGAGTTCGACTTCGACTTTAAGCCGCACTGGGATCTGGGCACCGATCTGGACATCCTCGACTTCGAGCGTGGCAACAAGCTCTCCGGCAGCCGCTTCACCGTTCTCGGTGGCGCCGGCGCCCGCCTGGAGCGCGCCCTTATCAACTTCTTCCTGGACACGCACACGAGTCGTGGCTTTAAGGAGTGGTGGCCGCCCATCGTCGTCAAGCGTCAGACCATGTTCGGTACGGGTCAGCTGCCCAAGTTCGAGGACGACGCCTATCACGTCTCGGGCGACAACTTCCTGATCCCCACCGCCGAGGTCGTGCTCACCAACCTGCACGCCGGTGAGGTCCTCGACGCCGATACCCTGCCGCGCCGCTACACCGCCTTCACCCCCTGCTTCCGCGAGGAGGCCGGCTCCGCTGGTCGCGATACCCGCGGCATCATTCGCCAGCACGAGTTCGACAAGGTCGAGATGGTCAAGTTTGCCAAGCCGGAGGAGTCCGACGAGGAGCTCGAGAGCATGACCGCCGAGGCCGAGTTCCTGCTGCAGCAGCTGGGTCTTCCGTATCGCGTGATTAGCCTGTGCACCGGCGACCTGGGCTTCTCCGCCCGTCAGACCTACGACGTCGAGGTCTGGCTGCCGAGCTACAACGCCTACAAGGAGATCAGCTCCTGCTCCAACTGCGGTGACTTCCAGGCCCGTCGCGCCAACATCAAGTATCGCGACCCCGAGAACTTCAAGGGTTCGCGCTATCTGCACACCCTCAACGGTTCCGGTCTGCCGGCTGGCCGTACCATGGCAGCCATTCTGGAGAACTACCAGAACGCTGACGGCACCATCACGATCCCCGAGGTTCTGCGTCCCTACATGGGCGGCCTCGAGAAGATCGAGCCGGTCGCGTAGATTGGCTGCATAAGCGATTTGCTAGGGCACTCCTTTTTGGGGTGCCCTTTTTGTGTGCGGCCATACCATGCTGTGCGGACAGCTCAATAGAAAACACACGAACAACTGTTCTGTATACAGCCATCTACCTGCTATGCTTTTGCTAAATAAGAGCGAGAGAAAGGGGACGCGATGGAGCTGTTTGATGATCGGGTGGTTTTGTTTGAGAGCGACGAGGGCGGGGAGTACCTGCTTGTGACGTGTGAGCCGTCTGGCATGGGTGGCCTGGTGGTTCGACAGACGAGCGAGGGGCCGTTGACGCAATGGTGCTACGAGGAGTCGCCTCATGTGGTTGAGGCGTTTGTGGCGCACGAGGGGCTTGTGGCCCTAGAGCATTTCTATGGGGTCCAGACATCTAATCAGGTTGCTCGCATGTTGAGCATCTCGTTTGCCGATTATGATTGTGCCCAGCGGGTGAGATCGCTCCTGAGGGAACTTGATGCTAAGTTTGACGTGATCGAAAAGCCAATCGATCGTACGGGGAATGGCGGTATATGCGGAGCAGCATGACAAGACTGCGTTCCACAAAAAAGTTTGAAATTGTGCTTGACTCCAATAAGCTAAAGTGGTTTTATATGTCTTGCGCTGCGGCGTTACCTCAGCTGGATAGAGGGTCTGACTACGAATCAGAACGTCATAGGTTCGAATCCTATACGCCGCACCAATTGAACTTAAAGCCTCCGGCAACGGGGGCTTTTCTTTTACGCCGGCACTGCATGGATTCGAACCTCGGTCGAGGCGCGGGCGTCGAGAAAACGCGGAGCGTTTTAGCCCGCGGGCGAGCACGCCGGCAGGCGGGCGAAGCCGGCGCGGATCCGCGAAGCGGATGCGCGGAATCCTATACGCCGCACCATTTGAACTTGAAGCCTCCGGCAACGGGGGCTTTTCTTTTACGCCGGCACCCCATGGATTCGAACCTCGGTCGAGGCGCGAGCGTGAAGCGGACGATTTCCTGTCGACTCGTGTAAGATTCCGAGTAGGTGTCGCGGCCCATCCGCGACCGCTCCTTCTCTAGACGACCGATCAGGGTGATATTTCGTGGCAGAGCGTCCGACATACAAGCTCAGGTTTCTCGACCCCAAAAAGCGTTTTCCATCGATGCCAGAGCAGCCTGCGGGGCGTTCATATGGTGTTGTCTGGAAAGTCTTTGGCGAGGATCCTAAAGAGTCGTGCTACGTCGTCGAATTCGTCGGCAAAAGCCACATATCGCTCTTGGGCTACGTGAGCGTGTCGGGCAAGGTTTATAAGGTTGACCGCCCTGTTCGGGAAGCACCGTTGCCCGAGGACCCCGACATGGAGCTGGTCCTTCACGAGTCCGATTCCAGTATTGGCGAGATTATGGTGAGGGAGGCCAACGGAGCAATGCGCGCGTGTGCGCGAACTGCCGGCTCTCCCGAAGGCCCCATGCGCGAGCAGTCCGACCTCGAGACATGGAATTCGACCCGCGCCCTTCCTTACGGCGAGTTTATGGCCTCGATGTTCTTGCGCTACGTGATATTTGCCAACTCCGAAAGCACTATTGCGAACACGGCGGGCGTCGACGGTCTCGATGCAGACATGCAAAACGTTGTCGACAAGATCAAACTCGTAAAGTTGCCCGAGCCGGTCGAGGTGTTTTTGGGCTTTGACACGGCGCCGCTCCCCGATGCTATCGAGACGCTGCTTTACCGTGTTGACCATGCCGAGAATCCGAGCGGTATCGAGCGCTATGCCGCCGCCCTGATGAGCGAGATCGACTTGCCCCGCCTGCGCACCATTGCTGCCAAGTCCGAAATGAGCCTAGCGCGCATCGACCGCTCAAAGCTGTTCTATCTCAATTTTGATCGTAGTCTGCTGGATCAGGACGAGATTGACATGATGCTTGCCATCGAGTGCCGTCTCAACCGCCTCTCCGGCATCCTTGAGCGCATCGGGGCCGGATTGGTCCCGGCGGCATCCTCGCCGAGCCTTGAGGGCTGCGCGCTCTTTGACGCGTGGCATATCGCCAAGACGACCAACGATGTTCCCCGACTGCTCGATACGACCTCGAGCGACAACCCGTGGGCCAAACCGGGGACGGTGACTTGTCAGCCGGGCGGTGAGTGGGACGTGCGCACCCGCTTCGCGCGTATCGTCGAGGCACTCAACGTGGTCACACGGCTCGATTATACCTATCGGGCAAACGTTGCCGAGGGGATTTTGCTCGTTCGGTTTGGGCGCTCTGTCGTGGATGCTATGCCGCAACGTGAATACGACGCTCAGGATGACGTCTGGCGCGAGCTAGACGTGGACATGCGCGCGACTTGGGCCGCGGAGCACGACGCGCGCGTGGCGCTTACGCTTGCGGCGGCGTGTTTTGCCGCAGGTGCCTGCATTGCGCGCTGCTATGTTCAGATTGCGGCTCCCGACGGCGAGCGGGGCGAGCGCGTCATTGCAACATATTCCTTTGGGCGTGCGGCCTATCTGGCCAATTGCGTGCCTGTCGCTAAGGATCTTGAGAGCATGGATATGGACGATATGCCGTGCACGCGCATGCTTGAGGCATATGAGTCGGACGCGCCGGATGCGATTGAGCCTGCGGAGGTTCACGCTCGCCCGCGTGACGACCACCGTTCGCTGCCGCCGGCGTTGCGCGACCTGCTGCTTGCCGATACGGCTGATGAGCTCGAGGTCATGGAGATGGACGATGACCCGTATGTGGCGCGCGTCGTTGAGTTGCGCGAGCAGGCCAAAGTTGACCGTGCAAATGCGTTTGAGGGTTTCTCCCGTCTTGTTGAGGAGCTGGAGGCTAAGTGCGCCGTTGCCGAGCTTTTGGCAACGGGTCCGGTTCAGACGCAGTTTTGCGACAACCAGCTGGTGCGTATGGTGCTGCCGGTAATGGAGGAAGATCGCTCGGTGCGCATCCTGCGCGCTCCCGACGCGCTCTACTTTGCTCAGCACGAGATCTGCAGTTATTACGCCGATCAGGAGGATTTTGAACGGGCATTGCCCGAGGTGCGTCGTCTTTACGATCTGGCTCGCTCGTCCATGCAATCGCACTTTGCGCTCATCAACGTGTTGGCGCGCCTGGAACGCTTTGACGAGATTATCGAGGTGGCGCGCCACGGCCTGCGCATCGCCAGCGACCGTTCCGCAATCGGTTATCTGTTCTATCGCTTGGCGTTTGCCTATTGGAACTGCGACCAGCTCGAGCTCGCGTTGGCGTGCTACCGCCTCGTGCCGCGCGGCGAGGAGTCGGGTGGCAGCGCGCTGGAGGAAATGCAGGGCCTTATGAATGAGATGGGTGTCAATGAGCCTCCGACGTTTGAGGAGGCCGTCGAGACCATCCGCAAGGCTGGGCTTGAATTGCCGCCTGTGCCTGCGGTGACCAATCAGCTTGCGGATGCCGCCGTGCAGCTGGTCGATAACGGCTTCTTTTTCCTAGCGCGCGTCTGCATCTTCCAAATGTGGCGCACCATGGGCAACGATGAGCTCGGCTCCCTCAGTCGCTCGCTGGGGTAGGGGCGAAAACTGCAAGGAGGAAAGGCCGCTAGGCAATTAGAAATTCCCTCTTGCTCAACTTCGGCTGTTTGGTTATTATAGAACGGCTGTTACGGAGAGCTGACCGAGAGGCCGAAGGTGCTCGCCTGCTAAGCGAGTATGCCCCAAAAGGGCATCTGGGGTTCGAATCCCCAGCTCTCCGCCAGTATGACTTGAAAGAAGGGTCCCATTTGGGGCCCTTTTTTGTGCGGAGAAAGGAGGCTGGGGATTCGAACCCGAGAGGGCACGGGCGTTAAGCAAACGCGAAAGCGTTTGTAGCCCGTGGGCGAAAAGCCGCCAGGCTTTGAAGCCGGAGGGCATGCGCAGCATGCCCGGACATCCCCAGCTCTCCGCCAGTATGAACTTGAAGAAGGGTCCCATTTGGGGCCCTTTTTATTATCAAGAATGGCGGCTGGGGATTCGAACCCTCAAAAAAGGAGGCATCCTTTCGGACGCCTCCTTTCAGTGGACTTATTATTCTTGCGCTCTACACCTCGGGCGCCTTGGCGACGGTCTCGCTTTCTGCCGTGAGTGGGCGGTTGTCGATGCGACGGCCCAAGCGATCGAGCTTCACGAGCAGCCATTCAATGGGATTCGGCCCTGCGCCTTCCTCGTCGGCAACCAGGTCCATGACGGCGATCTTGGTGCCATCCTGCTTGAGCGTAACGCTGCCCACCTTGTCGCCCACATGCACCGTGCCCGAAAGATCGTCGTAGCTAACCTTTTCGGTCACCTCGCCGGCAAGGGAAAACACGGTCGCTTGCGCCGTAGGATCGGCGAGCGTGGCGTCGATCGTCTTATCCGTCCAGTCGGTTTGGCCAATGCGCGCCATAAGCGGGTTGCCGTTGGCGGTCTTTTCCTGCGTGTTGGCGATTGCGACCGTCACCTTGTGACCGTAGTACCAATTGGCAAGGGTTGCGGTATCGGTAAAGCGCTGGTCGGTGGTGGTGGAGTTCAAAACGACGGTGTAGATCTCGTCGCCATCGCGGTTGTAGGCACCCGTAAAGCAATAGCCTGCATCATCGGTGGTGCCGGTCTTGCCACCGATGTTGCCATCTTGGCCTAGCAAATAGTTATGCGTGTCCATGGAATGCGAATGGTCGGTGCCGTCGGCGCCCGCGACCTCGATCCAGGAATCCTCGCTCGCTACGACCTCGCGGATCGTGTCGTTTTTCATGGCCTCTTGCATCATCAGCGCTACGTCGTGTGCGGTTGAGTGCATATCGCCAGCCCACTCATCAAAGTCCAGACCATGCGGGTTTTCAAAAAGCGTGCCGGTGCAACCGAGCTTCTTAGCGCGCTCGTTCATGGCTTTCACAAATGTTGCCTCGGCGTCTTTGGTCTTAGGGTCGATCTTCTTGCCCACATATTCGGCGAGCACGATGGCGGCGTCGTTGCCCGAGGGAATCATCAGGCCGCGCAGTGCCTGCTCCACGGTGAGCTCGTCGCCTTCGAGTAGGCCGGCTGTTGAATTGCCCACGGTGGCTGCGGCGTTGCTCACCGTGACCTTCTCGTCCATCTTGCAATTCTCGACGGTTAGGATTGCGGTCATGACCTTGGTGATCGAGGCAATCTTGACCTGCTCATCGGCGCCGCGGGCATAGTAGACGGTGCCGTCTTTGCCCATGACGAGGGCATTGGTCGCATCGATATCGGGCAGGTTTTCGGCCGTGATGCCGCGCGCATCGGCGGTTTTGCCGCAAACATTGTCGGTCGTGAGCACTTGGGCGCCGGCGACGGTGGGCGCGCCAGCGGCAAGGGCGATAGCGCAGACAAAGCCGGCGGCAAGCTGGGCTGAGCGCTTTGCAAAAGAGGTGAGGGACTTCACGGATTTCGCTTTCGACGGGATGGTCTCTTCTGGAACTAGAGTATATCGTTTGCCGGCGTCGGCGATCATCGCGTGCGTGCGTGGCCCACATCCGCGCCCGAACGGGCACAAGGGTGCTTAAGGCCGACTTAATCACCCACGCTTGTTGTGTGTGGCGTGCGTCGCCTCGGGCATAATGGAGCGCGAGAGGAGCACGCATGAACGAGCGCATTTTGGTAGTTGATGACGAGAAGGCCATCGCCGACTTGGTTGGTATCTACCTTACAAAAGAGGGCTTTGATGTCCAGATTGCCTATAGCGGGGCCGATGCTGCCAAGGCAATCCTGGAGCAGGAGTTCGATCTGGCACTGTTGGATGTCATGCTGCCCGATATCGATGGCTTTGAGCTACTGCGTACGATCCGTTCCAGCCATACCTATCCCGTGATCATGCTGACGGCGCGCGATGCCCAGCAAGACAAGATCGAGGGCCTTTCGCTTGGCGCGGACGATTACGTGGTTAAGCCGTTCCGTCCGCTGGAGCTCATCGCGCGTGTGCACGCTCAGCTTCGCCGCTACACCAGCTACGGTAGCCGCTCGCAGGCGGCCGAGTCGCCGACCATCCAGCTCGACGGCCTGGAGATCAACCGCGATGCTCGTTCCGTAACGGTGGACGGTGCACCGGTGCGCCTCACGCCCATCGAGTATTCCATCTTGCTGTATCTGGTTGAGCATCGCGGCAGCGTGGTAGCCGTGGAGGATCTGTTCCGCGCGGTGTGGAACGAGGATTTTATGCCCGGCTCCAACAATACGGTGATGGTGCACATTCGCCACCTGCGCGAAAAGATTGGCGACGACGCTCAAAAGCCGCGCTTTATCAAAAACGTCTGGGGCGTCGGCTACATAATCGAATAGCGCCTTTGATGGTGGGGAAGTGGACATGACAAAAGACGATAGGCAGGCATTCGAGGTGCCCGATCGACTCTTTGAATACGTGAGGTCGGTCGTCGACAACCGCGCACTTGCAACGGTGCTGCTCTTTTTGCTGAGCCTGCTGCTGATTGGCATCGATAACATCGCTGGAATCTTGGCGGTGCTGCTTGTCGGCTTTTTGCTGATCGATCGATTTGAAATCGTACGCCGCTGCGTGGTGATTGGCGGTGCCGCGTGGGCCATGACGTTGGCGATTGGCGCCATGGCACTCGGCGGCATCGAAGGGCCGGTGCTGTTCGATGCCGGCTTTGTATTCAACATGCTTGGCTTTGTGCTGGCGCTTGCCGTGTGCGTGCTGTTCTTTTGCGGCCGCGCCCTGTACTACCAGGGCTATGAGCAGGGCGAGCAGCATGCCGATTGTGTGCTGGCCGCTCGTATTCAAGATCGCCTGATCGATCACCCCGACACCTGGGACAACATCGACGGCGACTTCCTGGAGGTCGAGGGCGCACTCAACCGTGTGCGCGATCGCGAGCGCAAGGTGCAGCAGGCCTTGCGTGACGAGTCTCATCGCAAGGACGATCTGGTCACGTACTTGGCACATGACCTACGCACCCCGCTTGCCAGTGTGGTGGGCTATCTTTCGCTGCTTCAAGAGGCTCCTGAGCTGCCGGTTGAGCAACGTGCGCACTTTACGGGCGTGGCGCTCGACAAGGCGCGCCGGCTCGATGCGCTCATCGAAGAGTTCTTCGATATCACGCGCTTTGACTTCCACGATATCGTGCTCACGCGCGGCTATGTTGATCTGGGGTTGCTGCTGGCTCAGGTGGCTGACGAGTTCTATCCCATCCTCAACGAGCAGCATAAGGAAGCCCAGGTTGATATTCGCGAGGACCTGACGGTGCTCGTGGATGGCGACAAGATGGCCCGCGTGTTCAACAACATCATGAAAAACGCCGTCGCCTATAGCTATGAGGGCTCGACTATCACGATTGAGGCCAGGCGCCAAGACGATGGCGGCGTGCGCGTGCGCTTTATCAATCAGGGCGATCCTATCCCTGCGGCTAAGCTCAAGGTGATCTTTGAGAAGTTCTATCGCCTGGATGCGGCGCGTGCGACCAATCGTGGTGGTGCCGGCCTGGGCCTTGCTATTGCCAAGGAGATCATCGCGGCACACGGCGGTACCGTTGCATGTGAATCGACGCCCGAACACACGATATTCACCATCGAGCTGCCCGCCGCATAGCCAGTGTGCCCTTACAAACACTTGACAATGTGCTCACGTGCGTATGAGCCGCGATTCCTACTATCGATACTGCTGAATTGATATCGATATGGAGGTGTGCGGTATGACGGCTGCTGCGGCTGTGGAGCCCACGGAGCTTGAAGAACTCATGGAAGCGCAGGCCGAGGCCGCGCATGAGCGCGAGGTTGGGGATGCGACTCGCCCCACGGCAGAGGATCTTGCCGCCTCGCCGACGCGCATCGACGTCGAGGGCCTCGACCTGTTCTATGGCGATCACCATGCGCTCAAGGACGTGAATATCAAGATCCGCGACAAGCAGATCACTTCGTTCATCGGGCCTTTGGGCTGCGGAAAGTCCACGTTGCTGCGCTGCTTTAACCGCATGAACGACGGCATCAAGGATTGCCGCATCGAGGGCAAGATTGCGCTCGATGGTCAAGATATCCTGGGCGATTGCGACATCTGCCGTTTGCGCCAGCGCGTGGGCATGGTGTTCCAACGCCCCAACCCATTTCCCATGAGCATCTACGACAACGTCGCCTACGGTCCTCGCGGTATGGGTGTGCGCGACCGCGCCGTGCTCGATGAGCTGGTCGAGGACTCCCTGCGTCGCGCTGCCCTGTGGGACGAGGTCAAGGACAAGCTCAAAGAGTCGGGCCTGGGTCTTTCGGGTGGACAGCAGCAGCGCCTGTGCATCGCCCGCGCACTTGCCGTGCAGCCCGACATTCTGCTGATGGACGAGCCGACCTCGGCACTCGACCCTGTGTCGACGTTGGTGGTGGAGCAGCTGGCCTGCGAGCTCAAGGAGACCTGCACGCTGGTGGTCGTGACGCACAACATGCAGCAGGCCGCGCGTATTTCCGATTCGGTTGCGTTCTTTTTGCTGGGTGAGCTGGTGGAGCACGCGCCCACCGCGCAACTCTTCAAGAATCCGTCCGATCCGCGCACCGCGGATTATTTGACGGGGCGTTTTGGCTGACGCTGTCTTTTACAGGTGCCTTTAGGGTTAAGATGCGGTCATATCGGCCGCAAAGGGGTTCAACATGATCTATTACGTCGAGGACGATGACAACATCAGGGATTTGACGGTCTATGCGCTGCGCAAGCAGGGGATTGAGGCCGAGGGCTTTTCGTGCGACGGTGAGTTTAAGGCTGCCGTGGCGCGACGGGTACCCGATGCCGTCCTGCTCGATATCATGCTGCCCGATACCGATGGCTTGGCGATTATGCGTCGCCTGCGTGCCGACCGCCTGACGGCGACGGTGCCCATCATGATGCTTACCGCCAAGGACACCGAGCTCGACAAGGTGATGGCGCTCGATGGCGGTGCCGACGATTACCTGACTAAGCCGTTTTCGCTCATGGAGCTTGCGAGCCGCTGCCGCGCACTGCTGCGTCGCGGTGGCATGGTCAAGCAGGCGAGCGATGTGCTCAGCGTGGGCGACATCGTGCTCTCGCCCAGCCATCGCGAGGTGACCGTTGCCGGCGAGCCGCTTAAGCTCACCCTGCGCGAGTTCGACCTGCTCGAGTACCTCATGCGCAAGCCCGGCGTGGTCTTTACCCGCGAGTCGTTGCTGCAGAGCGTGTGGGGCTGGGACTTCGACGGCGGTTCGCGCACCGTTGACGTGCACGTGCAGACGCTTCGCCAAAAACTTGGCGAGCATGCCAGCGCCATCGAGACCGTGCGCGGCGTGGGCTACCGCTTGGCTGAGCCTTCTGCCGGTGATGGTGCCGAAGGTGACGACACCGCGTCCACCGCATCGGAGGAGTAACCCGTGGTCTTCGCCCCCCAGGGAAAACAAACGCTATCGCACCGCGTTTTTGTGACGATCTTTGTCTGCGCCATGGCGGTTATCGTGGCGTTTACGGTGCTGGGTGCGTTCTTTGTGCAAAACACCTTGGCGGATGCCACGAGTGCCAATCTGGCGCAGGAAACCGAGCTCATTGCTGCCGCCCTCGACGAGCAGCAGGAGCCCATCCCGTTCTTGCGTAGCCTCGATCGCGAGGACTTGCGCATCACGCTGATTAACAAGGATGGATCGGTTGCCTACGACAACGAGGCGTCGCCTTCCACACTGCCCAACCATGGCGATCGCCCCGAGGTCATCGAGGCCTTTGAGAGTGGTACGGGTTCCGCGGAGCGCGCAAGCTCTACGCTCGACGAGATTATGCTGTATCGCGCCGTCGCCCTTGATAACGGCCAGGTTGTCCGCTTGGCGCAGGCCCAGCCTGGCGTTGCGGCGATTTTGCTGTCGATGGTGGCGCCGATGCTACTTATCGCAGCAGCGGGTGCGGTACTCTCGTTTTTCATGGCGCGCCGCGAGTCCCGTGCCATCATCGCGCCGTTGCAAGAGGTGGATTTGGACCACCCACGCCGTAGCTATGAGCACGCTTATGCCGAGATGGTCCCCATGCTTGAGCGTATCGAGTCACAGCGCCAGGAGCTCAAGCGCCAGATGGCGGTGCTAGCGGACAACGACCGTATGCGCCGCGAGTTCACGGCGAATATCACCCATGAGCTCAAGACGCCGCTTACGGCGATTTCGGGCTATGCCGAGCTCATCGCAAACGGCATGGTCGAGGGCGAGGACGACCTGCGCAACTTTGGCGGTCGCATCTATCGTGAGGCGGGCCGCTTGGCAGCGCTTGTCAACGACATCCTTACGCTGTCTAACTTGGACGAGGCCGAGCGTGCAACTGAGGGCGAGGCGGTGCCCATTGGGTCCACGGAGCCTATTGAGCTCTCGCGTGCCGTCTACGCGGTTGAGCAGCGTCTTGAACAGGTCGCCCGTCAGGCGAATGTGACGATAAGTCATGAGACCAAGCCTGTGGTCATCGAAGGCGTGTCGCGCTTGATTGACGAGCTCATCTACAATCTGGCAAGCAACGCCATCCGCTACAATCGACCCGGCGGTACGGTTACGCTGCAGTGCGGCACCAACGACGAAGGCCATCCATTCCTCGCGGTCGCCGACACGGGAATCGGTATCGCGCCTGAAGAACAGGGCAAGGTATTCGAGCGGTTCTATCGCGTGGACAAGAGTAGGTCCAAGGCACGCGGCGGAACCGGCCTGGGGCTTGCCATTGTCAAGCATGCGGCCCTGTATCATCACGCCACGCTCGATCTGTCGAGTGAGTTGGGCGTGGGAACCACCATTACGGTGACGTTTCCCATACAGCAGGACGAGCCATTCGCATAGCGATACAACATAGATATTGATGTAGACGCCGCATTTGACTTTCGGGTGCGGCGTTGTTGTGCAATTTTACGATTGCTTCCGACATTTTTACAGGAGAGCCTGTTTCTTATGTATAGAGTTTGGTCTCGGTAAAAAGATGCGATAACATACGGACAGTTTTGTCAATCCGAACTGGGGAAATGAAAGGCAAGCTGCATGACCCTTCTCGAACTGTTCCAGCTGCTCAAAAAGCACCTTAAGCTGGTCATCACCCTTCCGGTGGTCTGCGCGATCGCCATGGGCATCGTGTCCTTCGTTGCGATGGACAACACCTACACCGCGACGACGAGCATGTACATTCTCGCCAAGACCGACGATAGCGGTCAGATGAGCTACAACGATCTCTCGGCGAGCCAGATGCTTTCCAACGATATCGCCACGCTGCTGGATAGCGATAGCGTTAAGAGCGGCGCAGCCAATGAACTGGGCCTCACCGATCTGGATGACTACAAGGTGTCTGTTTCCTCCGAGACCACCACGCGTGTCATTACGCTTTCGGTTACCGGCACCGATGCCAAGGAGACGGCTAAGGTCGCAAAGGCCATAGCTAGCTCGGTGAGTACGGTCGCTCAGAACGTCGGCGCTGCCCAGAGCATCAACGTTATCGACGAGGCTAAGACCCCCGAAGCCCCCAGCGGTCCCAAGCGTATGCTGTACGTTGCTGTCGCATTCCTCGCGGGCATCTTTATCGCAGTTGCCTATGTCGTTTTGGCAGACATGCTCAACACCCGCATCCGCGGTGCCGAAGAGGCAGAAGAGCTCCTGGGCATTCCCGTTGTTGGCCGAATTCCGGCTATGAAAGGTGGTAAATAGGCATGGCTAAGGCAAAGAACACCGATAAGCTCGTTGTACAGAATGCCGCCAAGACCCTTCTGGCCAACATCCGCTTTGCGAGCGTGGACGACCCCATTCGCACCATTACCGTCACGTCCTCGATTCCCAACGAGGGCAAGTCTACGGTTTCCATTAACCTTGCTCAGGCAATCGCCACGAGCGGCAAGTCCGTGCTCCTGGTCGAGGCCGATATGCGCCGCAGGTCCCTTGCCGATATGCTCGGCGTCCGCTCCCGCGGCGGACTCTATGCAGTCTTGTCCGAGCAGGTTTCTATCGATCAGGCGATTGTCGAGACAGGTCAGAAGAATTTCTACTTCCTCGATGCCGAGCCGCATATTCCCAATCCTGCCGACATCATCGTCTCTCACCGCTTTGCCAAGCTGGTAAAGGCACTGTCCGCCAAGTTCCAGTACGTCATCTTTGATGCTCCCCCGGTCGGCACCTTCATCGATGCTGCCGAGATCGCAAGTCTGACCGACGGCACGCTGTTCGTGGTGCGTGAGGATTTCACCAAGCGCGAGGAGGCGCTCAACGCCATCGGTCAGCTTAAAAAGTCCGAGAAGGTCAAGCTCATCGGTACCGTTATGAACTACTGCGAGACCGAGACCAGCGAGTACTACTACTCCTACTACACCAAGGACGGTAAGAAGGTGAAGAAGGGCTCCGACGATCAGGGGACTTCCAAAAAGGGCATCTTCACCAACCGAGCAAACGTTTAGTTGATTAAGGCTGACCTATGCGTGACATTCATTGCCATATCTTGCCGGGTGTAGACGACGGCGCCGCCGATCTAGATGAGAGCTTGGCGATGCTCGAGGCTGCCAAGCGGGCCGGTGTAACCAGAATTGTTTGCACTCCTCACTGCCGCGATCCCTATTTTGATTACGACAAGATGTGGGATGCCTTTGAGCTGCTGCGCGATAACGCTGACGGTTTTCCGCTCCAGATGGGCTTCGAGGTCAACCATCGAAAGCTCGTTGAGCTTGGTATCGATGCCGCGGAGCACTTGCATTTCGATGGAACCAATGAGTTCCTGCTTGAGCTTTCGACGCATGCCGATGCGTATGCGTTTAGAGAGTACGAGAACACGATTTACGATTTGCAGTGCCGTGGCTACCAGGTGATCATCGCTCATCCTGAGCGCTATCGTGCGGTTCAAAAGGATGTAAGCGTGGCGGAGCGCCTAGTCGATATGGGCTGCAAGCTGCAGGCTTCGGCGGACTTTATTGCCGGCGGTCGCTTTGGTCGTGAGAAAAAGCCGGCACAGCGCCTGTTCGATCAGAACCTGTACAGCTTCATCGCGAGCGATGCCCATAACGTGGGTCATTACGACTGCCTGGCGAAGGCTCGCGCGAAGTTTAGCGTGCGCGGAGCTCATTTTCGCTAAAATCTGTCCCTAACGTTCGCATTGAATGAAAGGGCAGCATGGATATCCAACTTAAGACGGGATGCTTTGATGACGCGGCGTTGGTGCGCCGCGTCGTTTTTATGGACGAGCAGGGCTACGAGAATGAGTTCGACGCTATCGACGAGGATCCGAACTGCATTCATGTGACGCTCTATGTAGACGGCGAGCTTGCCGGTTGCTCGCGCGTGTTTCCCGAAGAGCTTGAGCGCGCGGCTGACGCAGAGGCTCCGGTGTCGCCGGAGTGCGACTTGGACGAAGGTGTCGCGGCGGGGGAGACCTACATTATGGGGCGCGTGGCCGTGCTGCCGAGCATGCGCCGTCGCGGTCTGGCGAGCAAGATTGTCGAGGCCAGTGATGCCGCCGCGCGTGATGCCGGTGCCAAGCTCATTAAGCTGCATGCTCAGGAATACGTGCTACCACTCTATGCCAAGGCGGGCTACACGCAGATTGCCCCGGTGGACTATGAGGATGAAGGCCAGCCTCATGCCTGGATGGCCAAGCGCGTAGATGGCAGATAGGGACGTTCCTTTCCTGCCGGCAGTTTGGGACACTCCTTGGCAATTGGCGCATCAGAGCGCGCGGACATACAGTTTTTCGATTCCGTATGTATATATGCGCGCTAATGGGTTATAAAATCTAAGTCTGAACATAGCAGGTCTGCGATGCGGCTCGGGCGACCGGGCCGTTTTTTGCGGACAGGGGTAGCGCGAAAGGACTGCACATGCGTCAATTTAAGACCGAGAGCAAAAAATTGCTCGACCTCATGATCAACTCCATCTACACCAACAAGGAAATCTTCCTGCGCGAGCTTATCTCCAACGCGAGCGATGCCGTCGACAAGCTCAACTTTAAGAGCCTGCAGGACCCGAGCGTCAAGATCGACCAGGGCGACCTGGCCATTCGCGTCTCCTTCGATAAGGATGCCCGCACCATCACGATTTCGGATAACGGCATCGGCATGACCGCCGAGGAGCTCGAGCGCAACCTGGGCACCATCGCCCACTCCGGCTCCGAGGAGTTTAAGACCGAGAACGCCGAGCAGCAGGGCTCCGATGTCGACATCATCGGTCAGTTTGGCGTGGGCTTCTACTCGGCTTTTATGGTCGCCAGCCATGTGAAGGTCGTCAGCCGCGCCTATGGCGAGGACACCGCTCATGTGTGGGAATCCGACGGTCTTGAGGGCTACACCATCGAGGACGGCGAGCGTGCTGAGCACGGTACCGATGTCATTCTGACGCTGCGCGAGAACGAGAAACTCGACGCCGACGGCGAGGCCGAGACCTACGATCGCTTCCTGACCGAGTGGGGCCTCAAGAGCCTGATTCAGCAGTACAGCAACTATGTGCGCTACCCGATTCAGATGATGGTGAGCAAGAGCCGCCAGAAGCCCAAGCCCGAGGACGCTGGTGACGACTACAAGCCCGAGTACGAGGACTATCAGGAGCTCGAGACCATTAACTCCATGACGCCGATCTGGAAAAAGCGCAGCTCCGACGTTGAGCAGAAGGATTACGACGAGTTCTACAAGTCCACGTTCCACGACTTTGACGATCCTGCGCGCACCATCAGCTTCCATGCCGAGGGCACGCTCGAGTATGACGCCCTGCTGTTTGTGCCGGGCCGCGCGCCGTTCGATCTGTACAGCAAGGACTACGAGAAGGGTCTGGCGCTCTACAGCTCCAACGTTCTGATTATGGAGAAGTGCGACGACCTGCTGCCCGACTACTACAACTTTGTCCGCGGCGTCGTGGATTCCGCCGACGTGTCGCTCAACATCTCGCGCGAGACGCTGCAGCAGAACCGTCAGCTCAAGGCCATCGCCAAGCGTGTGGAAAAGAAGATTACCGCCGACCTTGAGGATATGCGTGACAACGATCGCGAGGCCTACGAGAAGTTCTTTGAGAACTTTGGTCGCGGTCTTAAGTACGGCATCTACTCGAGCTACGGCATGAAGGCCGACGAGCTCGCCGACCTGCTGCTGTTCTGGTCTGCCAAGGAGCAGAAGATGATCACCCTTGCCGAGTATGCCAAGGGCATGCCCGAGGGCCAGAAGGCCATCTACTATGCCGCCGGCGATTCGCGCGAGCGTCTGGCCAAGATGCCCGTCGTGAAGAGCGTACTCGACCGCGGTTACGATGTGCTGCTGTTGACGCAGGACGTGGACGAGTTCACCTTCCAGGCCATGCGTGAGTACGTGGCTGCCGATATGCCCAAGGTCTACGAGGATGACACTGCTCGCGAGGCTGCCGAAAAGGCAGTTGCCGATGGTGCCGAGCCTGAGGTCGAGGATCGTCACCTGGAGCTCAAGAACGTCGCGACCGGTGATCTTGACCTGGCGACCGATGACGAGAAGAAGGAGGCCGAGGACGCCACCAAGGAGAACGAGGACCTCTTTAGTGCTATGAAGGAGGCACTCGGTGACAAGGTCGAGAAAGTTGCCGTCTCCGCGCGCCTGACCGATGCCCCCGCTTGCATCACCACCGAGGGCCCGCTTTCGCTCGAGATGGAGAAGGTGCTCCAGAAGGGTCCCGAGGGAGCGCTCGATGGTATGCCCAAGAGCCAGCGCGTGCTCGAGCTCAACGCCAAGCACCCGGTCTTTGCCAAGCTTGTCGCTGCCCAGAAGGCAGGCGACGCCGACAAGATCAAGCAGTACTCCGGTCTGCTCTATGACCAGGCTCTGCTGGTCGAGGGCATCCTCCCCGAGGACCCCGTGGCCTTCGCGGCAGCTGTCTGTGACCTGATGTAGTTCGGGGATACGGCACCGTAACTAGATTAGAACGAGAGTGGATAATCTCCCACTTTTGGCTCGAATGCGGGCTTGAAGGGGGAGATTTTCCACTCTCGTTTCCTTTTGAATGATCCCTCCGTCCCCAAGGGATCATTTATTTGTGCGGGTTGTGGTTTTGTGACCTGCTGAAATTAAAGATACTGTACAACTGTACGTTAACTCATCTTCGTAGTATATTGCTACCCGCAAAACTCAACACCATTGTGCTTTGAGACGTTAAAGCGCCTACTACAATGGTTGTCGATAGTACGATTCGATTCAACGACAGGATGGATGGTCCAAGCGTGAGTCTCGGCAGCAAACTATCCAACGCAAAGGTCTCCTTTGCGATCTTTAAGCGCGACATCAAGCGACTGCTTGTGAACCCCGTCGCCTTGGTGGTTACTTTGGGCGTGTGCGTTATCCCCTCGCTGTATGCCTGGTACAACATCGTGGCAAACTGGGATCCGTATGGAAACACCCAGGGCATCAAGATTGCTATCGCCAACAACGACCAGGGCACTCAGAACGACCTGGTGGGCGAGCTCAATGCGGGCGACAAGGTCGTCGATCAGCTCAAGGAAAACGATCAGCTGGGCTGGACCTTCGTCGACTCGGCGGCCGATGCCAAAGAGGGCGTCGAGAGCGGGGAGTACTACGCTGCCATCGTGATTCCCAAGAACTTCTCCGACAATCTTGTCTCGATGCTCGATGGCAATTACCGCCAGCCCAAGCTTACATATTATGTTAACGAGAAGAAGAGCGCCATTGCGCCCAAGGTGACCGATACCGGCGCCAATACTATCGAGGAGCAGATCAATTCGGAGTTTGTCTCCACGGTGGGCGAGACCGTAGCGGGCATCGCCAAGGATGCCGGCATCGATTTTAAGGATAAGACCGCCCAGGTTCAGGATTCGCTGACGAGTTCTGTGTCCGAGGCATCCGGTACCTTGAGCGAGGTGCGTGATTCGATTGGCGACATGAATGCCGCCATTGATAAGACGAGCGGCTCGATCGCATCGGCCGATGCCGCGTTGGCGGGCCTGCAGGGTCAGACGCCCTCTCTAACGCAGGCAATCGCTCAGGGCAATGACCTGCTGGGCGAGGCTCGCACCACAGCGGGTAAGTCCATCACCTCGCTTTCCAAGGCGCTCTCGGAGGGCAGCGCCGCGTTGAGCAAGACGTCGGCATCGGCGAACACCGCAATCGGAAAGATGGCGGGCGCCTTGACGTCAACGACCACTCGCATCGACAACTCGCTCGAATCGCTTCAAACGACAATTGACCACAACAACGCGCTTATCGATCGTCTGCAGGAGCTGGCCGATAGCGCGCCGACGGGCTCGGAAGAGGTTAATAAGCTGATCGCGTCTGCGATTGATACGCTTCGAGGGCAAAACGAGAGCCTTCAGGCCGTCAAGGATAATCTCTCCGCTCAGTCAAGCGCTATTGCGAATGACGCTTCGGCCGTTTCGAGTGCCAGCGACGCTATCAATACTGCAATTCAGACCGGTACGACCAACATGAATCAGGCTCAGACGGACCTGGGGCAGAACGCGCTGCCGAAGGCTTCGAGCGCGCTGGACTCCTTCGCCACCGTCTCGGGCGACCTGACCGGTATCGTATCGGGTCTTACGCCCACGATTGCGAACGCGCGTGGCACGCTGACCCAACTCGATGCGACGCTCAAACAGGCCAAGACCACACTGTCCCAGACCGACGGCTCTCTTGCCAAGGTCCAGGACAGGCTCGCAACCGCCGCCAACGACATCGCGGCCCTGCAGACTTCTGAGTCCATGGGCGAGCTGGCTGATCTGGTGGGCGTCGACGTCAATGACGTTGCAGATTTCATGGCATCTCCGGTTGAGCTCACGTCCAAGTCGATCTATCCGGTCAAGAGCTTCGGCTCGGGCATTGCTCCTTTCTACACCAACCTGGCGCTGTGGGTGGGCGGCTACGTGCTCATCGCTATCTACAAGCTCGAGGTCGACCGTGAGGGCGTTGGCAGCTTTACGGCGCGCCAAGGCTACTTTGGCCGCTGGTTGCTCTTGGTGATCCTGGGTGCGTTGCAGGCCATCATCGTTACGGCGGGAGATCTGGTCATTGGCGTACAGTGCATCAACCCGCTGCTGTTCGTGCTGGGCGGCATCGCTATCTCGTTCACGTACGTCAATATCATCTATGCGCTGTCCACTACGTTTAAGCACATCGGCAAGGCAATCGGCGTCATTCTGGTTATCGTGCAGATTCCGGGTTCGTCGGGCATGTATCCCATCGAGATGATGCCCGGCTTCTTCCAGTGGCTGCACCCGCTGCTGCCCTTTACCTACGGCATCAATCTGCTGCGCGAAACGGTTGGCGGCATGTACTCGTTCAACTATCTGTTTAACCTGTGCATTTTGGGCGTGTTCTTGATCGTGGCGCTCTTTATCGGTCTGCAGCTGCGTCCGCTGCTGCTCAACCTCAACCTGCTCTTTGATAAGCAGCTTTCCACGACGGGTCTGATGATCTGCGAGTCCAATGACCTACCGCGCCAGCGCTACTCGCTGCGCACGGCCATGCGTGTCATGCTCGACTCCGATTCGTACCGTCGCGAACTGCTCGATCATGCGGTCGCCTTTGAACATCGCTACCCGTACTACATCAAGGGCGGTTTTGCCGCCGTGGTGGGCGTTCAGGTCCTGCTCTTTGTCCTGTCGACGGTTCTCGATGTCGACAATAACGGCAAGATTATCTTGCTGGTCATTTGGATTATCTCGGTCATTGTCATTTGCGGCTGGCTGATCAATATCGAGTACATCCGCGCAAGCCTCAACACCCAGATGCGCATCTCGGCGCTTTCGGATGAGGACCTGCGTCGCGAGATGCGCGAGCACACGGCGGCGATCCCTACCGCTCGTCGCATGTTCGGCTTGAATGCGAGCGAGCGGGGGTCTGAACCCAAGACTCAGGCTGTCAGCCAATGTGGTCATCGCGATGCGGTCCATGTGCCCGAGAACGGGGATGACACGTTTGTGATGAATGAAAAGAACGCCCCGCTTGGCAAGCACTCCAAAGGAGGTGAGGCATAAATGAAGAACATCCTGCATCTGTTTAAGCGCGATGTCCAAAACGTGTCTCGCTCCGTAATCGGCTTGGTTGTCGTGATGGGCCTCATTATCGTGCCGTGTCTGTACGCATGGTTTAACATCGCCGGCAGCTGGGATCCGTACGGCAACACCGGAAACCTCAAGATCGCTGTGGTCAACACCGATGAGGGTTACGAGAGTGATCTGATTCCCGTCGAGATCAACGTGGGCGAAAACGTTACCGCCGCTCTGCGTGGTAACGAGAACTTTGACTGGATTGTGCTCAACGATCGCGATAAGGCTATCGAGGGCGTCAAGTCGGGCGCTTACTATGCGGCCGTCGTAATCCCCAAGAGCTTTAGCGCCGACATGATGACGCTCTTTTCGACCGAGGTGAAGCACGCCGATATCGAGTTCTATGAGAACCAGAAGGCCAACGCCATCGCACAGATCGTGACCGAAAAGGGCTCGAGCGCCGTCCAGAGCCAGGTCAACGAGACCTTTACCAAGACCATCACGACCATCGGCCTTAAGACCGTGTCCAGCCTGCTCGACTATATGAGTACCGACCAGGTGAGCAACTTTATCGCCAATCTGTCCTCGACGCTGGGCGATTCGATCGAGGACCTGCAGGACGTTCAGGCCAGTGCAACGTCGCTTGCGGGCATTTTGAGTTCCACGTCCGATTCGCTGACGTCGGCGGGCGGTATGCTCAAGCAGACGGGCAGCGTTGATGAGTCGACGAAGCAGCTGATGGAGCACGCCAAGAGTGGCATCAATGATTCCAAGGAAGCGCTCAAGGCCGCCAACGATGCCGTTGACGCGGCGATTGACGGAAGCGCGGGCTCGTTCGACAACGTATCCGCCGAGCTTGCGAAGGCATTCGACACCGCAAACCAGCATGTGAACCTTACGGTGTCCCAACTCAACGAAGCCGCAGCGGCCCTCGATGCGCGCGCCAAGGATATCGATGCGATGGCCGATCAGCTCCGCAGCCTTGCCGACCAGGTGAGCGATGACAAGCTCAAAGACGGCCTCAAGTCCGCTGCGACGTCGCTGGGCAGAATCGCCGTTGAGTACCGCAACAACGCCAATGAGCTGACGAACATCGCGACGTCGCTCACGAACAGCATGACAGAGGTTAACAAGTCGCGTGCTGAGGTCGACCAGGCCATCGCCGATGCCAAGGCGGGTATCTCGGGCGCCAAGATTGACTACGACTCTACGTTCTCGGTTAAGGCCAAGGAGCTCAAGAAGACTATTTCGGGCGTTTTGGATTCGCTCAGCGGTATCTCGGGCGACCTGGATAGTGCTGTTGCCGGCCTGACCGACGCATCCGGTTCGCTGGCAAAGGGCCTCTCCAAGGCTGCAAAGCTGGTCAACAAGGCTTCCGATCAGCTGGGTGAGGCATCGGACAAGATCAGCGCGTTTAAGGATGAACTCGACGGTGCCTTGATGTCGGATGACCTCGCTACGATCAAGACGATGATCGGCAACGATCCCGAGGGTCTGGCCGTGTCGCTTTCCGGTCCCGTCGCGCTCGACCGCAAACCGGTCTATCCGATCCGCAACTACGGTTCGGCCATGGCACCGTTCTACACGATTCTGTCGCTTTGGGTCGGCTCGATTGTACTGGCGGCCATGATGAAGGTCTCGGTTGACGATGAGCTTATCAACGAGCTCATCCCCGTGCGCCTGCACGAAATCTATCTGGGTCGTTACCTGTTCTTTGGCGGTTTGGCTCTGCTGCAGGCAACGCTCGTGTGCGCGGGCGACATTCTGTTCTTTGGCATTCAGTGTGACAACCCGCTGCAGTTTGTGCTGGCGGGCTGGGTCGCGAGTCTCGTGTTCTCCAATATCGTCTATACGCTTACGGTTTCGTTTGGCGATATCGGCAAGGCGCTCGCTGTCGTGCTGTTGGTCATGCAAGTCGGCGGTTCGGGCGGCACGTTCCCCATCGAGATGACCGGCCCCGTGTTCCAGGCAATCTATCCGTTCCTGCCGTTCACCCACGGCATCAACGCCATGCATGCCGCCATGGCCGGTGCGTATCATATGGAGTACTGGGTTGAGCTGGGCATTCTGGCGAGCTATCTGATTCCGTCGCTGGCCCTGGGCGTCGTCTTCCGCCGTCCGGTCATCAAAGCCAACGACTGGATTATCGAAAAGCTTGAGAGTACTAAATTAATCTAGCGCAACAGCGTGGTGTTGACGAAACATCAAGGTCTACTCTGCCGATACTTTAGCGGGCTGGATTGCGATGTCGTGTTGGTTGTTGCTACAGTAGCGGGGCGTGCCGGGGGTCCGGCGCGCCCCGTTTTTATTTGACCATGAGGCGGCACGCAGCCATACGCGTGCGGACACCACGCCCAGTTTGAGTGTGAGGATGTTCCATGGCCCAATACGCTGCCAACGAAATCGAAAACATGCCCGATAGCCCTGTTGCTCGCGATGACCTAGGTGCGGGCGGCACCTCCCGTGGCGCCGGTGCTCGCTCGCCGCTGTTCTGGAAAGTTCTACTGCTTTCGGTGGCGATTATCTGGGGCTACTCCTTTACCACTATGAAGGACGCGCTCGACACCATCCCGGTGTTCGAACTGCTCTATGTTCGCTTTCTTCCCGCAGCGCTGGTCATGTTTGTTATCTTTCGCAAGCGCATCGCCGCCCACCTTAACGCTCGCAATCTGATTGTTGGTCTGAGCATGGGCGCGCTCATGTGGGCAGCCTATGCCTTGCAGACGGTCGGTCTGGCTCAGACCACGGCGGGTAAGAACGCTTTTTTGACGGGCACCTATTGCATTCTGGTCCCGTTCGCGAGCTATTTCCTAAGCGGCGAAAAGCTCACTCGCTACAACTTGGGCGCCGCATTGCTCTGTCTGGCGGGCATTGGCCTGGTGGCGCTCGATAGTGTCGAGTTCAACATCGGTGACGTCATTACGCTGGCGGGTGCGGTCTTTTTCGCCATCCAGATGGCGATGACCGCAAAGTACGGCCGCAAGATGGACATCAACGTCATCACGTTTTGGATGTTTGTGGGTAACGGTGTGTTGAGTCTAGCCTCGTCGCTGCTGTTCGAGACCCAGGCGCCTCTGTCTGTGTGGACGCCGAGCTTTATCGCTGTGATGGCGTTTCTCTCGGTGGGCTGCACGTGCGTGGCTCTGCTTATCCAAAACGTCGGCCTGGCACACGTTCCGGCTTCGACGGGCTCGCTGCTCCTATCGATGGAATCGCCTTCGGGCGTGTTGTTTTCGGTGCTGCTGATGGGGGAGGCGCTCACCTCGCGCCTGCTCGCCGGCTTCGCGCTCATCTTCCTGTCGATTATCTTGAGCGAGACTCACTTCGATTTTTTGCGTCGAAAGCCGCGCCCGCAATTGTAAACAACTTGTTGCGCCGCCCTCCCGGGGCGGCATTTTTTATGCCTCGCCCTTAAAGTAGTACCTTGCACTTTACGCTATCAAAGTGCTTGCTGCAAAAACGATACTGGAGGGCATCTATGGCACCAGCTTTGTCCGATCTTCAACCGCAATCAGCGCCCAAGGCCACCGCAGCGGCGCAGACCGCTATCGGTGACGGTCTTGTTGCAGAAGCTCAGGCTTTTGCAGACGAGCTCGCTGCGTGGCGACACGATCTCCACCAGATGCCCGAGCTCGGTAACAATCTTCCGCAGACGTCTGCCTATATCCAGGCATGTCTGGACGAGATGGACATTCCCTATACCACGCTTGTCGACGGCTCCTGTGTTGTTGGCCTGATCGGTGCCGGTGCGGCCGCGGCCGCTCAGGGCAATGGCACGTGCAAGGACGAGCAGGCCGGAACGGTCGTTATGCTCCGAGGCGATATGGATGCCCTGCCCGTTGTCGAGGAATCCGGCGAGCCCTTCGCATCCACCAATGGCTGCATGCATGCCTGCGGCCACGATATGCACGCGACGGCCCTGCTTGGTGCGGCGCGCCTGCTCAAAGCCCGCGAGGCCGAGCTTGTTGATGCCAACGCCACGGTTAAGTTGCTGTTCCAGCCGGGCGAGGAGACCTTTGAGGGCGCCCGCGCTGCCATTGCCGATGGCCTTCTGCAGAACCCGCGTCCCCAGGCGGCTTTCGCCATGCACGTTAACAGCCAATCGCCGCTTGGCCTGGTGCTCTATGGCAGCCCGGCGCTTTCGGGCGTGTACGGTTTCCGCATCACGCTCCAGGGCAAGGGCGGCCATGGCTCGAGCCCCGAGATCTGCATCGACCCCATTACGGCCGGCGTGCATGTGCACCTGGCGCTCCAGGAGCTTATCTCCCGCGAGGTGCCGGCGGCCAAGGAAGTCGCACTTACCGTTGGTAAGTTTGCTGGAGGCTTGGCGGCCAACGTCATCCCCGACGCCTGCGTGCTCGAGGGAACGCTGCGCGGCTTTGATGTTGAGCTCATGGCTCACCTAAAGACCCGCATCGCCGAGGTCGTCAACGGCGTTGCCGCAACATATCGTACGCCAGCGACCATCGAGACGCTTTCGGATGTTCCGCCGCTTGTACTCGACAGCGATATGACTCAGGCGTCGCTTGGCTACGTGGGCGCAGTGCTGCCCAAGGCGGCTTTCTTGCCGCTTTTCCATGCCATGGCGAGTGAGGACTTCGCGCTTATCTCGAGCGAGATCCCAAGTGCGTACTTTACTGTGGGCGCGGCCGTAACCGACACGGACGAGCATTTTGCCCAGCATCATCCCAAGGCACGTTTTAACGATGCCGAGCTGCCGTTCGGCGCCGCGGCCTATACCGCCGTCGCTTTGGGCTATATCGCCGACCACCGGTAGCACCCAACCTTGCCTTTCAAGCCTGCGGGCATGGCCGTAAGGCCTATGCCCTTGTCTTTCAAGGCAATCTTGGGCACCGTGGGCGCCATCGTCTCGGGCGTGCTGTTCGATGCCACGGGCTCCTTTGCGAGCACTTGGATTGTGTGCCTGGCGTGCTCCGTGGCCATGCTCGTGTTCCTGCTGGCATCCGAGCCCATCGCCGCCAAGCTGCGCGCGAGCGTGGCGGGGGAGTAGACGTCCGTCGCTCTTTTCTGTTCGCCCCGTTCTGTCCGTGGCTGCCCTGGAAGCCGAATGGATGCTCGTACCATCATTCGGTTTCCAAGGCGGCCACGGGCCTACGAAATGATCCGTTTTCCTCCGCCCCCAACAGACCACGTGATCCGAAGGGGATGGAGGAAAACGGATCACAAACAGCGGCGGCGCGTCTGGCCGAACGAGCCCCCATACCCTCGTTCGGTCAGACGCGCCGCCGCTGTTTGCGTTTGTGCCGTATAATGACCGTTACCTATGACGCGATACAAAAGAAAGGTGTTTGCCCATGCAGGCACAGAAGGCGGAGGGAACCCGCGACCTTATCGGCGCCGAGATGCGCGCCTGGCAAAAGATGCAGCAGATTGCGGCCGGCGTGTTCGAGCCGTTTGGTTTTAAACCCATCGAGACGCCCGCGATCGAGCAGGTGGACGTGTTTGTCCACGGTATCGGCCAGTCGACCGACGTCGTGCGCAAGGAAATGTTCCGCGTGTTCAGCGGTGCCAACCTGGAGCGCGTCTTTGCCGAGGGCACCGACACCAAACTCAAGCCCAAGCAGCGCCTGGCACTTCGCCCCGAGGGCACGGCCGGCGTGGTGCGCGCCGTCGTCGAGAACAACCTGGTGCCCCAGGGCTCCACGCCGTTTAAGGCGTACTACGCTGAGGCCATGTTCCGCGGCGAGCGTCCCCAGAAGGGCCGCCTGCGCCAGTTCCACCAGGTGGGCATCGAGTGGCTCGGCGCTCCCGATCCGGCGGCAGACGCCGAGTGCATCATCATGCTCATGGAGTTCTACAAGCGCCTGGGCTTCGATCTTTCCAAGCTTCGTCTGCTCATCAACTCGATGGGTGACGCCCAGTGCCGTCCGGCTTACCGCGAGCAGGTTAAGCAGTTCATCCTCGATCACGCAGACGAAATGTGCGACGAGTGCCGCGAGCGCGCCGAGCTTAACCCGCTGCGCGCCTTCGACTGCAAGAACGACCATTGCCGCGAGATCATGGCCGAGGCCCCGCTGATGGGTGACAACCTGTGCGACGAGTGCCGCGAGCACTACGAGCAGGTCAAGCGCTATCTGGATGCCGCCGGTATCGAGTATGTCGAGGATCCCACCCTGGTGCGTGGTCTGGACTACTACACCCGCACCGTCTTTGAGGTCGAGGCTCCCGGCGCCGGCGTCGGCTCCATCGGTGGCGGCGGCCGCTACGATGGCCTGGTCGAGCTCGAGGGTGGCAAGCCCACGGCGGGCGTCGGCTTTGCCGTCGGCTTTGAGCGCGCCCTGCTAGCCCTGCAGGCCTTTGGCAGCGATTTGGGTGCCGATGAGGCCCCGTGCGTCTATGTCGCCAACGCCGGCAAGGAACTGCGTCAGAACGTCTTTGCCATCACGCAGGAGCTTCGCGCCGCAGGGATTGTGACCGAGGCCGACTATCAGGGCCGTTCGCTCAAGGCCCAGTTTAAGCAGGCCGACAAGGTTGGCGCCAAGCTCATCCTGGTCCTGGGCGGCGACGAGCTTGCCGCCGGCAAGGTCAAGGTGCGCGACATGGAGAGCCACGAAGAGGTCCTTGCCGATCTGGCCAACGTCGTCGAGGCGGTTCGCGAGCGCCTGTAGCGCATCTTTTTGAGCTGCGGACCCGCTAACATGTCCCGCTCGCGGCGAGCGATTGTTACGGGGGTGTTTCGCATTTATGCGGAATGCCCCCGTTTGTGTATGCCGTCCACCGAGAAATACGACCATTTAGAGCAAAAACCCTTGCAATGCAGAAAATACTTTTGTGTGGTAAAGCGCAATCAGTGTCGAAAGTATTTCTCAAGCGCCTATAATGAATACCGCATGTTACGTGCATAGAAGGAGGAATGGGAGGAAACGTGGCTGAGAACCTAAGCAACCAGTCTGTACCCGAAGCCGCGGCGCGCGTCGCTGCCGTGGTCAACCGCCTCGTTAACCGAATCGGCTCGAATGCCGAGTCCAGGGAGCGTCTCGCCGAGATCGAGATCCCCGAGGAGCTGCGCGACAATCTGGCGCTGTTCCTGCGCCTGGAGCGTCGTGTGCTTAGCGAGTATGATCCTGAGATCGCGGACCTGTTCGACAAGATCCTGTCGGCCGAGATTGTGGCCAATGCCGGCAACCCCGGTACGCGTGCTGCCGACGAGGCCGTCGACGAGCAGGGCGTGCCTACTGCCGACGAGTCCACCGCCGTGGCATTCCGTGAGGTCGTCGATCTGATCGACAGCCTGCCGCTCGATAAACAGCAGGTTATCGTTCGCGCCTTTACGAGCTTCTTCCACCTGGCAAACCTGTCGGAGGAGAACTACCGTGTGGCGCAGCTGCGCGAGCGCGAGGCCGGTGCGTCAACCGATACCGAGGTCGATCCCGCCAACGAGCTCACCGTCGCCTATCACCAGCTGGTGAATGAGCTGGGCGTCGAGGGCGCAAACGAGCTGCTCGGCAAGCTTGAGTTCCATCCCGTCTTTACCGCGCATCCCACCGAGGCCCGTCGCAAGGCCGTCGAGGGCAAGATTCGCCGTATCTCCAACCTGCTGGAGGAGCGTCCGCGTCTGGGCGGCTCCGACCTGGTGGAGAACGAGCGCCATATGCTGCAGGAGATCGACGCCCTGGTGCGTACGAGCCCCATCGCGCTCAAGAAGCCCACGCCGGTCGAGGAAGCCGATACCATCATCGACATCTTCGATAACACGCTGTTCGACGTCATCCCCGTCATCTATCGTCGCTTTGACGACTGGGTGCTGGGCGACAAGGCCGGTACCGTGCCGCCGCTGTGCCCGGCGTTCTTCCATCCCGGCAGCTGGATCGGTTCCGACCGCGACGGTAACCCCAACGTCACCGCCAAGGTGAGCCGTGAGGTCGCCGCCAAATACTTCACCCACATGGTGCTCAAGCTCGAGGACAAATGCCGCCGCATCGGCCGTAACCTCACGCTCGAGGCCACCTACAGCAAGCCGTCGGCCGAGCTCATCAACCTGTGGAACCATCAGGTCGAGATGAGCACCCAGTACACCGCACGCGCCGAGCTGATCTCCGAGCACGAGCCGCATCGCGCCGTCATGCTCGTCATGGCCGACCGTCTGAACGCTACCGTGCGTCGCATCACCGACACCATGTACCACAGCGCCGATGAGTTCCTGGATGACCTGCGTGTCGTTCAGCGCTCTCTGGCCGCCTGCGGTGCCGTCCGTGCTGCCTACGGCCCGGTCCAGACCATCATCTGGCAGGTCGAGTCCTTCGGCTTCCATATGGTCGAGATGGAGTTCCGTCAGCACTCCGTGGTGCACGCCCGCGCTCTCAAGGATATCCACGAGAACGGTATCCATGGCGACCTGCAGCCCATGACGCGCGAGGTCATCGATACCTTCCGCGCTATCGGCTCCATCCAGAAGCGCTACGGCAAGAAGATGGCGCACCGCTACATCATCTCGTTCACCAAGAGCGCCCAGCATGTGGCCGACGTCTTTGAGCTTGCCCACCTGTCCTTTGCACACGAGGAAGACGTTCCCGAGCTCGATGTGATCCCGCTGTTTGAGCAGCTCGAGGACCTCGAGGGCTGCGTCGACGTGCTCGACCAGATGCTTACACTGCCCGTGGTGCAAAAGCGCCTTGCCCAGACCAACCGCCGCATGGAGGTCATGCTGGGCTATTCCGACTCCTCCAAGGATGCCGGTCCTACCACGGCCATGCTCGCGTTGCACTCCGCGCAGGAGCGCATCGCCAAGTGGGCAGAGAAGAACGATATCGACCTGGTGCTCATGCACGGCCGCGGCGGTGCCGTGGGCCGTGGCGGCGGCCCGGCCAACAAGGCCGTGCTGGCTCAGCCCAAGGGTTCGGTCAACTGCTTCTTTAAGCTCACCGAGCAGGGCGAGGTCATCTTTGCCCGTTACGGCAACCGCACGCTGGCTCAGCGCCATGTTGAGTCCGTTGCCGCCGCAACGCTTTTGCAGTCGGCCCCGAGTGTCGAGAAGACCAACACCGAGACCACGCAGAAGTTCTGGGATATGGCCGAGAAGCTCAACACCGCAAGCCACGAGCGTTATCTGGACCTGCTGAACACCGAGGACTTCACGCCGTGGTTCTCGACCGTGACGCCGCTGACCGAGGTCGGTCTGCTGCCGATCGGCTCGCGTCCCGCCAAGCGCGGCCTGGGCGCCAAGTCGCTCGACGACCTGCGTACCATTCCGTGGATCTTCAGCTGGAGCCAGGCGCGCATTAACCTGGCCGCTTGGTACGGCCTGGGCACCGCTTGCGAGCAGCTGGGCGATCTGGACCAGCTTAAGGCTGCCTACCAGGAGTGGCCGTTCTTCCGCACGTTCATCGACAACATCGAGATGTCGATCGCCAAGACCGACCAGCGCATCGCCAAGATGTATCTGCACCTGGGCGATCGCCAGGATCTGTCCGAGAAGGTCTTCACCGAGATGCAGCTCACCCGTAAGTGGGTCCTTGCCATCGTCGGTGACGAGTGGCCGCTGCAGCGCCGCCGCGTGCTCGGCTGCGCCGTCCGCGTGCGTAACCCCTATGTCGACGCCCTGTCCATCGCTCAGGTCCGCGCCCTTCGCGAGGTGCGTATGAACCAGGACGAGATGGCCGAGGAGAAGAAGGCCGAGTACATGAGCCTGATTCTTTCGACTGTGACCGGCGTCTCGGCAGGACTGCAAAACACGGGGTAATCGATAGCCCTGTAGTCGTCCGGGCCCGCCATCAGTTTACTTTTAGGCACGTCCTCGGACATGCAAGAAGCCCTCGCTGCGCACTTCGTGCGGCGAGGGCTTCTTGCGTCCTGCGGAGTGTGCCTAAAAGTAAACTAATGGCGGGCCCTGCGATGTCCGGTCTTCGGCGGATTACTGGCTGGGAAAAGATGGCGCGCTTCGCGCGTTTTGGATGGGGTCTGTCCCGGCGGCGCGTTTGGCGCTTCGCGCTTCGCGTCTTATCGATCGGGATTGAGATGCATGTGGCGCTTTCGGCCTTGCGACTGTAGCGGCCGCGGTCCCGTTTGGGATCGTGGCCGTTTTGTTGTGGGTCAAATATGAACGTTGTGTTAATGAGTCGGTAGACGGTGGTGTTTTTCGGTGAGCGGCGTATCCTTCCAACGGTTTATCTAGTGTGTCAGTTGAAAGGAAGAGGGCGCTCATCATTGTTTGAATGTGAACTGCCGTTTGACCACAAGACGTTGCATCTGGAGCTCGAGGACAAGAACTTCGCGGGTGCGATGGAAGGTCATCAAAACGAGTTTAAGACTACGAAATCGCAGGAAGAGCTGGTAGAGGAGTCGCTTGCCAACCCTTATGGCTCGCCGTCGCTCGAGGAGCTTTGTGCTGGCAAGAAGGATATTGTCATCATTAGCTCCGACCATACGCGTCCCGTTCCCTCGCGTGTGACGATGCCTATTCTGCTGCATCACATCCATTCCGCTGCGCCCGAGGCTCGTGTGCGTATTTTGGTTGCTACGGGTATGCACCGTCCGTCGACGCACGAGGAACTCGTCAACAAGTATGGCGAGGAGATCGTTGCCAACGAGGAAATCGTTATGCACGTCGCGACTGACGACAGCATGATGAAAAAGATCGGCACCCTGCCTTCTGGTGGCGAGTGCATCATCAACAAGATTGCCGCCGACTGCGATCTGCTGCTTGCCGAGGGCTTCATTGAGCCGCACTTCTTTGCCGGTTTCTCTGGCAGCCGTAAGTCCGTCCTGCCCGGCATCGCCAGCTATAAGACCATCATGTACAACCACAACGGTCAGTTTGTGAACGATTCCCACTCGCGTGCCGGCAACCTGTGCCACAACCACGTGAGCGAGGACATGTTCGCCGCCGCCGAGATGGCTCACCTTGCCTTCGTGCTCAACGTGGTACTCAACGGCAAGCACGAGGTCATCGGCTCCTTTGCCGGCGACATTCACAAGGCGCACGAGGCCGGCTGCGAGTTCGTGAAGAGCCTTGCCGGCGTTGAGCCCGTCGAGTGCGAGATTGCCATCACCACCAACGGCGGCTACCCGCTCGACCAGAACATCTACCAGGCCGTGAAGGGCATGTGCGCTGCCGAGGCCACGCTTCCCGAGGGCGGTGTGATCATCGACGTCGCCGGTTGTGCCGACGGTCACGGCGGCGAGGGCTTCTATCACAACATCGCCGACAACGATCCGGCAGAGTTTGAGCGCGCCTGCATCGACCGTCCTAAGGATGAGACCCTGCCCGATCAGTGGACGAGTCAGATTTTCGCTCGCATCCTGGCACATCACCCCGTGATCATGGTTACCGATCTGTGCGACCACCAGATGCTCAAGGATATGCACATGACGCCGGTCAACACCCTCGAGGAGGCGCTCAAGCTCGCCTTTGAGATGAAGGGTGCCGACGCCAAGGTCGCCGTCATCCCCGATGGCCTGGGTGTTGTCGTCGCGCAGCACTAGTGCGCGGCTTAAACGAATCGTTTATAACCGACAAGAAAGATAAGGTTTTATGCTTACCAAACTCCTCTGCGAATTCGGTGCGACGGCCCTCATGATCGTCTTTGGCGTGGGCGTGCACTGCGATACCGTGCTCAAAGGCACCAAGTATCAGGGCTCTGGCCATATGTTTGCCATCACCACCTGGTCTTTTGGCATCTCGGTCTGCCTGTTTGTCTTTGGCGGCGCCGTGTGCATGAACCCCGCTATGGTGCTTGCCCAGTGCATCGTCGGTCTGGTGCCGTGGGGCAACTGCATCCCCTTCATGCTTGCCGATATGCTCGGCGGCTTTGTGGGTGCCGTGATCGCTTGGTTTATGTATGCCGATGAGTTCAAGGCTTCCGAGGGTGTCGTCGATCCCATTGCTCAGCGCAACATCTTCTCGACTAACCCCACCACCGAGGGTACGAACTATGCCCGCAACTTCTTCTGTGAGGCCATCTGCACCTTCGTGTTCATTAGCGCCATTCTTGCTGCTGCTAGCCGTGCTGGTGAGAACGTTCTGTTGCTCGCCATCTGCGTCGGCCTGATTGTCTGGGCCGTTGGCATGGGCATGGGCGGCATCACCGGCTTCGCCATGAACCAGGCACGTGACCTTGGTCCTCGCATGGCCTATCAGGTGCTGCCGATTAAGAACAAGGCTGACAACAACTGGAAGTATGGTCTGCTTGTTCCTGGCATTGCGCCGTTTGTCGGTGCTATTGTGGCCGCGCTGTTTGTGCATGGTTTCTTGGGCATGTTCTAGTCGAAGGCAATTGATATAACGTCCGGGTCCGGCATAGGTTAACTTTCCGCCGCGTCCTCGGACATGCAAGAAGCTCCCGCTGCGCACTTCGTGCGGTGGGAGCTTCTTGCGTCCTGCGGAATGCGGCGGAAAGTTAACCTATGCCGGACCCTGCGGGAATCCAGTTGGATTGGAACAAGCAACCCAACATATATCTGAATTTGGATGGGAGGGGCTTGTTGCTGGTAGGGGCGTTGGGCTGTTGTCGATATTTTGGGATGGATTGTGCTTTGGGTTGGGGCGGGGCTTTGAGATGAGGGCGGAACTTTGGGATGAGGGGTTTACTTAGTTGAAGAGGGGCTTTATGGCTGATAGGTAGTCTTTGGCTACTTCGGCCTTATCTGCTTGGAAGTTGTGCCAGGCCCACCATTGGACCATTCCTACGAAGCTTGAGGCTATGTGGTGTAGTAGGAAGCTTCGGTCCATGGTAGCGGCGGGGCCGTTTGGGTCGGTAGGGACGGTTTCGGCTGCTCGTGACATGATGGTCTTGCGTAAGCAGTCGGCGAAGACGCGTGAGCCGGCGCCGGCTACCAGCGCTCGGACGCCCTGGCGACGTTCCCATAGATTGTTGAGAATATGCTCGACCTGCACGAGTGGGTCGTCGAGCGGTGTGCCATCGTCGTCGAGGGCGTGGGTGCAGATGTCGCTCACGAGCTCGGACAGTAGGTCATCTTTGCTCTTAAAGAGGCCGTAGAACGTCGCGCGGCCTACGTGAGCGCGCGCGATGATGTCGCCGACGGTGATCTTGCCGTAGTCCTCTTCGCGCAGCAGCTCGGAGAACGCCGCAACGATGGCAGCGCGGCTTTTTGCCTTGCGGGCATCCATGGCTATGCGTCCGCGTCAACGAGCAGGCAGCGAAGCGTACCGGAGCAACCCTCGTAGGGGCGCTTACCGGCGCCGTAGCCGACGGCCTCGATGCGGTAGCGGGCCGGCAGGTGCTCGGACGTGCGCAGTGCGGCGACGATGGCGGCGCCCGTGGGCGTCACGAGCTCGCCGGCGACCGGTGCGGGCGTGAGGGCGATATTGCCTGCTTGGCATAGGTTGACGACGGCGGGGACGGGAATGGGCATAAGACCGTGGGCGCAGTGGATGGTACCGTGACCCTCGGAGAGCGACTCAACTACAATGTCCTCAATACCCAGGTCATCGAGGCAGATGGCGACAGAGCAGACGTCGACGATGGAGTCGACGGCGCCCACCTCGTGGAACATGACGGTCTCGGGCGTTTTGCCGTGGGCCTTGGCCTCGGCGGCGGCGAGCGCGGTAAAGATGGCGAGGGCGCGACGCTTGGCGCCATCGCTTAGCTGCGAGCCATCGATAATGGCGGTGACGTCCGCCAAAGAACGGTGGTGATGGTGGTGGGCGTGATGGTGACCCTCGTGGCCATGGCTCTCATGGTCGTGCTCGTGGCAGTGGTCGTGTTCGTGCTCGCCATGATCATGATGGTGGTGCTCATGCTCATGTGTGTGCTCGGTGCCCGCTTCGTTGCCGTAGAGCCAGGCCATATCGTGATCGTGGTTCTCGAGCTCCTCTGCAAGCTGGACGTCGAAATCGCAGGCGTCGATGCCATGCTTGTTTACGCGCGTCACGGCGATCGAAAAGCCGTCGACCGGCAGCGTGGCGAGCTGTTCGCGCAGGTGCTCCTCGCTGGCGCCCAGGTCGAGCAGGGCCGCAACGGTCATGTCGCCGCTGATGCCCGAGGTGCCGTCGATGATAAGCGTGTGCTGATGGTTGGACATGAAATGCTCCTTAGCGGGCGCAGGACGTGCCGGCGCTCAGATGATTGATAAGACTTGCCTGGTAGGCGGCACCAAAGCCGTTGTCGATATTGACGACCGAAACGCCGCTGGCGCAGGAGTTGAGCATGGCGAGCAGTGCGGCCATGCCGCCAAAGTTCGCGCCATAGCCCACGCTGGTGGGGACGGCGATGACTGGGCAACTCACCAGGCCTCCGATGACGCTCGCCAGGGCGCCCTCCATGCCGGCGATGGCGATGACCACCTGTGCCTGGGCAAGTTCCTCGGCATGCGCAAGCAGGCGGTGCAGGCCGGCGACACCCACGTCGTAGAGGCGATCGACTTCGTTGCCGTAGAACTCGGCCGTCAACGCGGCTTCCTCGGCAACGGGCAGGTCGCTCGTGCCGGCGCAGGCGACGACGATGCGTCCGTTGCCGGTGGGGGAGGGCTTGCCGCCCACGAGGGCGAGTTGTGCGTCCGGGACATATCCCAGGTCGATGCCGTTGTCGAGGAGCTCCGAGGTACGGGCGGCCTTTTTGGCGTCCAGGCGCGTGACCAGGATGCGCTCCTGGCCGGCATCGCGCAGCGCCTCGATAATGGCGGCAATCTGCTCGGCGGTTTTACCGGCGCCGTAGACAACCTCGCCGGCTCCCTGGCGTACCCCGCGCGAAAGATCGAGCTGCGCAAAGCCCAAATCGGCGGTCGGAGCCGTCTGGATGCGCGTGAGGGCGTCGGCAGGGGTGACTGCCCCGCCGGCAACATCGCTCAGCAGCTGCTCAAGATCTCGCTTATCCATATATGTTCCCTTCGACGGCGCAAAGTCTAGCACTCAAAGGGTATGTTTCCGAACACTAAGACAAAATTGTTCGGAAACTATAGGACAGACTGATTCAATTGATAGACGGATCGGCTAGTCACGCAGGATGATGTCCATGGCGAGCATCAGGTTGCGCTCGTCGATGGCAAACGGGGCGGCCTCGCGCGTCTTGGGCTTGGCGCAAAACGCGATACCCGTGCCCGCGGCCTGAATCATGGGGGTGTCGTTGGCACCGTCGCCAATAGCGACCGTGTGGGCCATGTCGACGCCGCACTCAACTGCCCAGTCCAGCAGCTGGATGAGCTTGGACTCCTTGGTTACAATGTCTGCCGCCAGCTTGCCGGTGAGCTTGCCGTCCACGACCTCCAGGCGGTTAGCGAGGCAAAAGTCGATGCCCGCGGCGGCCACGATCTTATCGGCGACCTCGTGAAAGCCGCCGCTTACCACGCCGACTTTCCAGCCCTTGCTGTGCGCCGAGCGCACAAGCTCCAGCGCGCCGGGGGTAAACGTCACGCGCTCAAACGTGCGCTCGAACACGCTCTCGTCCAAGCCGGCAAGCAGCCCCACGCGCTCCTCGAGCGCCTGCTTAAAGTCAAGCTCGCCGCGCATGGCGCGCTCAGTAATCTTCGCCACTTGCTCGCCTACGCCGGCCTCCTCGCCCAACAGGTCGATGACCTCCTGGTTGATGAGTGTGGAGTCGATATCCATAACGATGAGGCGTGCAGTCATGACGGGCCTTTCCAAGTGCTGTTTTATTGGGGCATATTGTCGCACGTGACGAGCGCGGGCGGGTGCCGCGGCGCGTCAATTGTTTCGTCTCCGTCAAGTCTTTGGGCAGGAGCTACTTTTCCGCGGCACATCGACGCGGGTGCGATAAGATAGAACGCCATGTCCGGCTGCGCGGTTTACGCAGGCTGGGCAAATCTGTACGACGCCGCCCGGAACGACACGGGGCGGCACAGATCCATAAAGGAGGATCACTGGTATGAGCCAGACCCGTCCCATCGATGAGCATTCCATGCACACCCGTACCTGCGGCGAGCTTCGCTTCGAGAACGTGGGCGAAGAGGTCACCCTCACCGGTTGGGTGAGCCGTCGCCGCGACCACGGCGGCCTTATCTTCTGCGACCTTCGCGACCGTGAGGGCATCACGCAGCTCACCTTCGACCCCGAGCACTCCGACGGCGATGCCTTTAAGATCGCCGAGACCATGCGTCCCGAGTGGCCCATCAAGATTCACGGCGTCGTGCGTGCCCGTGGCGAGGAGACCACCAACACCAAGCTCGCGACCGGCGAGATCGAGGTCCTGACCGACCACGCCGAGGTACTCAATACGTCCGTCACCCCGCCGTTCCAGATCGAGGACGGCATTGAGACCAGCGAGGACACCCGCCTGCGCTATCGCTATCTGGACCTCCGTCGTCCCGAGATGATGGCCAACCTCAAGCTGCGCTCCGACTTTACCTTTGCCATTCGCGAGGCGCTGCACAACCGTGAGTTCATGGAGGTCGAGACGCCCTCCCTGTTCAAGTCCACGCCCGAGGGCGCTCGCGACTTCATCGTTCCCAGCCGTATCCAGCCGGGTAACTTCTACGCCCTGCCGCAGTCCCCACAGCTCCTGAAGCAGCTGCTCATGGTCGGTGGCGTCGAGCGCTACTACCAGGTCGCCAAGTGCTTCCGCGACGAGGACCTGCGTGCCGACCGTCAGCCCGAGTTCACTCAGGTCGATATCGAGATGTCCTTCGTGGACCAGAACGATGTCATGAGCGCGCTCGAAGAAGTCCTGGCCGATGCCTTCGGCCGCATGGGCGTCGAGATGCCCACGCCGCTGCGTCGCATGAACTACTGGGAGGCCATGGACACCTATGGCTCCGACAAGCCCGATACCCGCTATGGCATGCACCTGGTCGACCTGACCGACATCTTTGCCAACTCCAAGTTCAAGGTCTTTGCGACTGCCGCAAACGAGGAGGGCTCTGTCGTCAAGGCCATCAACGCCAAGGGCGCCGGTGCCTGGGCACGTGCCAAGATCGACAAGCTCGCCGGCGTGGCCTCCACGTTTGGCGCCAAGGGCCTGGCCTGGATCGCCTTCCGCGAGGACGGCTCCATCAACAGCCCCATCGTCAAGTTCTTCTCGGACGAGGAGATGGCGGCTCTGCGCGAGCGCATGGACGTCGAGCCTGGCGACCTTGTGATGTTCGCCGCCGGCCCGCGCCTGCTCTCTGACGAGATCCTGGGCGGCATGCGTTCCCACATGGCCAACGCGCTCGAGATCAAGCGCGAGGGCCACGACTTCCTGTGGGTCGTCAACTTCCCGCTGTTCCACTGGGATGAGGACCGCAAGGCTTACGCTGCCGAGCACCAGCCCTTCACCCTGCCGACCGAGACCGACATCGCCAAGATCGAGGCCGACCCGTTGGCAGCCGGCTCCTGCACCTACGACTTTGTCATGGACGGCTTTGAGGCCGGTGGCGGCGGTATGCGTATCCACAACGCCGAGATGCAGATGTCCATGCTCAAGCTTCTGGGCTTTACCGAGGAGCGCGCCGAGTCTCAGTTTGGCTTCCTCATGGAGGCGCTCAAGTTTGGTGCACCCCCGATGGGCGGTTTCGCTCTGGGCCTGGATCGCGTGTGCATGCTGCTCACCGGTTCCGACTCCATCCGCGACGTCATGGCGTTCCCCAAGACAGCCAGCGGCTCCGACCTTATGTCGGGCGCTCCGAGTGCCGTTTCTGGCGCCCAGCTCAAGGACGTCAGCCTGCGCCTGATGTAAGCGAGCGGCTACATATTGCCCGTAACGAGGGAAGGACGCGCGCCTTCCCTCGTTTTTTGTGGGACGGGGGTGCGCCGGTAACGTACAATAACTACCACGTGGCTGGGTTTGCTGGCCGAATGTGCGATGTCGTGGGAGGGGACATGGTCGAGTTTACAAAGACGATTAAAGATCCGTTGGGACTGCATGCCCGCCCGGTTGCGCTGCTCTACGACATCATTGCCAAGCACCGTAGCAACGTATCGGTCAGTATCGGCGAGCGCCATACCGACGGTCGCGATGTGATGGGGCTCATGGCGCTCTACGGCGAATGCGGCGAGGACATCGTGTTCCGCGTTTCGGGCGTGGACGAGGCCTCGTGCGTCACGTCGATCAGAAACCTCTCGCTCTAAAGCGCAACAATGTGGCGAAGGGACAGTCCCTTTGTCACATCTTTCTTTGTTGCATATAGGAAACTTTTCCGAAAACTGAATAGGAACCCTTTCCAAAAAGTTAGCCACGTGCTAGTTTACTGTAGCGAACATAGACGTGGTTAACTTTTGCTGCGTCGATGTTGAGGACGAACTGACGTTAGGAGCTCACTCATGTCTTGCGGACCGCAGATGCCGGCTATGCCGCTTTCGATGGTAAAAGCGGGCGAAACCGTGCGCGTGTCTCGTGTAAAGGGCAATGAGGATATGAAGCACCACCTCAAGGACCTCGGCTTTGTCGAGGGCAGCGAAATTCACGTGGTGAGCTCGAGTGGCGCCAATATCATCGTCACGGTGCTGGGCGCACGCTTTGGTATCGATTCCAAGGTTGCCATGCACATCATGACCGTCAGTTAGTCCGCAGCATTTAAAAAAACCGAAAGGGGGACAAGTAAATGAAGACGTTGGGTGACGTTAAGGTGGGCGAGAGCTCCACCATCGTCAAGCTTCACGGTGAGGGTGCGCTTCGCCGTCACCTTATGGACCTGGGGCTCATCAAGGGCACGTCGTTTAAGGTCGTAAAGGTCGCACCGCTCGGAGATCCGGTCGAGATCAACGTGCGCGGCTACGAGCTTTCCATCCGCAAGGAGGAGGCCGCTGTCGTCGAGGTCCAGTAAGGACTCGCGGCGTATATTTCTGCAGGTAAAGTTAGGTATTTCTAACTTAATGCAGCAACTTTAAAGCACATTATCCAGCCTGCGCGGAGAAAGCAGCGCGGGCACACAAGGAAGAAGGATTGAATGGCGGATTCTCAGATCCATGTCGCACTGGCGGGTAACCCCAACTGCGGCAAGACCACGCTTTTCAACCTGATCACCGGCGCCAACGGCTACGTTGGCAACTGGCCCGGCGTCACGGTTGAGAAAAAGGAGGCCAAGCTCCTAAGCGACAAGAACGTTACCATCACGGACCTCCCTGGCATCTACTCGCTTTCCCCCTACAGCCCCGAGGAGCAATGCTCGCGCGATTACCTCATGAGCGGCGAGCCCGATGTTGTCGTCCAGGTGGTCGATGCCACCAACCTCGAGCGTAACCTGTACCTGGCGCTTCAGGTTATCGAGACCGGCCTGCCCGTGGTCGTTGCCCTCAACATGGCCGACCTGGTCGAGAAGAACGGCGATAAGATCGACACGGACAAGCTCTCCAAGAAGCTCGGTTGTCCGGTCATGATGATCTCGGCTCTTAAGAACAAGGGCATCAAGGAGCTCTTTGAGCAGGTCAAGAAGTCGGCGGCTGCCAAGGCCGACGCGCCGGCGCACAGGTTCGATTCCGCCATCGAGGACGTTCTGACCCACATCGAGAACAACCTGCCGGCGAGCGTTCCCGCCAACAAGCGTCGCTACTACGCCGTCAAGCTGTTCGAGCGCGATGCGGACGCCTGCAAGCTCATCAACCTCACCAAGGAGAAGGCCGCTCGCGTGGAGCAGCTGGTCGCCCAGTGCGAGCAGGACTGCGACGACGACGCCGAGTCCATCATCACCGGCGAGCGTTACGGCGTGATTGCCCACATCATTGACGAGTGCCTCACCAAGGCTCCGGCAAAGATGAGCACCTCCGAGAAGATCGACCGCGTGGTTACCAACCGTATCCTGGGCCTGCCGATCTTTGTGGTCATCATGTTCTGCGTGTACTACATCGCCGTTTCTACCTTGGGCGGCACGGTGACCGACTTCACCAACGACCAGCTCTTTGGTACCGACGGTTGGTATGTGCTCGGCCAGGGTCGCGACGCCTACGACGCAGCTGTCGAGGCCGCGGGCGATGCTGCCGATTCGGTTGACCCGGCGGAGTATGGCCCGTATGTTCCGGGTATTACCACCATGGTCCACGACGCCCTTGTGGCGGGCGGCACCGAGGACGGTGGCCTGGTCGATTCGCTGGTCTGCGACGGCATTGTCGGCGGCCTGGGCGCCATCTTCGGCTTTGTGCCGCAGATGTTCCTGCTGTTCGTCATGCTGTCCTTCCTGGAGGACTGCGGCTACATGGCCCGCGTCGCCTTCATCATGGACCGCGTGTTCCGCCGCTTTGGCCTGTCCGGTAAGTCGTTCATCCCCATGCTCGTATCCTCGGGCTGCGGCGTCCCCGGCGTAATGGCCACCAAGACCATCGAGAACGAGAAGGACCGCCGCATGACGGTCATGACCACCACGTTTATTCCCTGTGGCGCTAAGCTGCCGATCATCGCCCTGCTCATGGGTTCCATCATCGGCGATTCTTCCACCACCGCCGCGTGGATCAGCCCGCTCTTCTACTTCCTGGGCGTCTTCGCCGTCATCGCCTCGGGCCTCATGCTCAAGAAGACCAAGCTCTTCGCCGGCCGTCCGACGCCGTTCGTTATGGAGCTTCCCGCCTACCACTTCCCGGCGATCCGCTCTTGGGCGCTGCATGTGTGGGAGCGCTGCTGGGCCTTTATCAAGAAGGCCGGCACGGTCATTTTCGCGTCCACCGTCGTGGTTTGGTTCCTGTCCAACTTTGGTAGCTACAACGGCACGTTTGGCTTCCTGCCTGCTATGGAGGGCATCCCCGAGGAGTTCATGGACTACTCCATGCTTGCCATGCTGGGCAACCTGGTTGCTTGGATCTTCGCCCCGCTCGGCTTTAGCACCTGGCAGGCCACCGCGCTGACTGTCTCTGGCCTTGTCGCTAAGGAGAACGTCGTCGCCACCGCCGGTTCGCTGCTGTCCGTGGCTGACGCCGGCGAGACCGACCCGAGCCTGTGGACCGCGTTCGCCGGCATGTTCCCGACTATGGGCGCTTGCGTTGCCTTTGGTGCGTTCAACCTGCTGTGCGCCCCCTGCTTCGCTGCCATGGGCACTATCCGCAACCAGATGGATTCCGGCAAGTGGACTGCGATTGCCATCGGCTACGAGTGCGCCTTCGCTTGGGTTATCGGCCTGTTCATCAACCAGTTCTACAACCTGCTTGTTCTGGGTCAGTTTGGCTTCTGGACGGTTGTGGCTATCGTGCTGCTGGTCGCGATGCTCTTCCAGATCTTCCGTCCCATGCCCAAACATGCATGGACCGACGAGGACGAGACCAACACTGCTTCCGCCGCAGTTTCCGCTTAAGTCCGAATAAGGATTAACCCCTTTCCATGAGCCCGGGTGTCCCAGCGACACTCGGGCTTTTTGGTAGGGAGATGTGGCGTTTCCGCAGATAAAACCGACCGAAATAAACCTGTCCCTTTTTGGTAGGTGGAGAATGGGGTAAAGTAAGTGGTGGTTAACTAGAGGAGGCTTACTATGGCACCTATCGATATTGTTGTGTTGGCTGTTATCGGTATTGCGTTTGTCGCGGTGTGCGTGCGCATCTACCGCAAGGGCACCTGCGCCGACTGCGCTCAGGGTGGTGTTTGCACGGGGCATTGCTCCAACAAAAAGACCTGCGCCGCACTTAAGGGCGTGGACAAAATTGCCGAAGACTTGGGCCGCGGTATCAAGTAAGGTCCGTCATCCAAGCGCCCCGCGAGCATCCGTTCGCGGGGCGCTTTGCACATTTGGGGGGCGAGCGTGGCGAGTTGAAGGGTGATTTTGGGGTATCGTTACCTGTACTGTTAATTGGCAACTTATCTATAACGGAGTAACCCCATGAGCACTCGCGTAACCATGAAGGACATAGCCGCCGAGCTTGGCGTTTCCATCAATACCGTGCACAAGGCCCTGACGGGTAAGGCTGGCGTGAGCGAATCCGTGCGCTCCAAGGTGAATGCCAAGGCCGAGGCCATGGGCTACCATCGCAACACAAGTGCCTCGAGCCTGCGCCGCAAGGATATCAACCTGGTGTTTTGCCTGCCCCGCGCATCGCGCGAGGGGGCGTACTTTTTCCGTTACCTTTGGGAAGGCTGCAACCGCTTTGAGCAGGAGGTCATCGACCGGGGCATTACGGTTGAGCGCGTTGAATTTGGCGTGGGTGGCTACGCCGATGCGCTCGAGCAGATCGATGAGCGTCTGCAGGTAGGCGAGAAGATCGATGGTCTGCTTGCCTATGTTCCGGGTGATGACCGCGCGACCGAGCTCTTGAGGCAGATTGCCGAGGCGGGCGTGACAATCGAGCTCGTAGACGGCGACCGCCCGCACCTCGATCGCCTGGGTGCCAGTCTGGCGGACTATTCCGCGGCGGGCAGTCTTATGGCAGAGCAGGCGGCAAATCTGGTCCACGCTTCTGGGGCTGACGCCCGCGTGCTCTTGTTGGCGGGCGACCCCTATACCGATTCCCACTACCTGACCGCCCGCGCCTTTCATAATTACCTGCGCGAACACGATATTCCATGGCAGGTTGAGGACCTTGCCGGCGCCCATGCGCAAGTCAAACAGCTCGAGCGCGAGCTTGAGCAGCGCTTGAGTGCGCCGGATGCTCCCGAGCTCATCTGTAGCGTTTTTGCCGTTGGTTCCGAGGTGGTCGCCGACGCGCTTGTTTCAAGCGGCAAGGCCGGCAAGGTCATGGTAATCGGCAACGACCTGTTCCCCGAGAGCGCCTTGGCCTTGCGCCGTGGCATCTTTACCAATATTGTCTATAAGGACCCGGTGAGCCTGGCCTACCGTGGTGCCAAGACCTTGGGCGAGTATCTGCTGTGGGGTAAAACTCCGGCGGAGCCCGTGCAGAAGGGTGCTGTGGAGATGGTGTTTGCCAGCAACGTCGACCGCTACTGCGAGCTTGCGGGAATTTAGCCGTTTGGTCAGGTACCCCCTCTTGCGACGTGCATTTTTTGGAGTATTCAGCAATGGCGTGTCCCGAAAGAGGCTAGGACGACTGTTTTAAGTGCCCCCGATGGCGTAATTCGCCATCGGGGGCACTTATTTATGCCGATTGGGCGCAATATGAGCATCAGATAGGGCTTCGAAGACGGTGCGCGGTGCGCTCCGATGCTGAATACTCCCAAAAATGCACGGCGGAACATGACCCACCTGGCCAAAGCGCTCAAGTTCGGTATTCGGGGACGCCTGCCAATTCGCAATACATACAAGTCACGGCTCCAGTAACCGTTGAATGGGCAAAATCGACCGTTCACCCCATGGTGGTTAGGTGAACGTTCACCTTTTAAGGCGCAATGAATTAGTATAGTGAACGTTCACCTATAGGATAACGAGCGCATTGTGCGCCCGCTCCGCCAACAAAGGGGTTGTTTGATGAAAAACTTCATGGACGATCAGGATTTCCTGCTGAGCACCAAAACCGGTGAGGAGCTGTTCCACAACTTTGCCGAGGGCATGCCCATCGTTGACTACCACTGCCACATTTCTCCCAAGGAGATCTGGGACGACAAGCGTTTTGAGAACATCACCGAGGTTTGGCTGGGCGGTGACCACTACAAATGGCGCCTGATGCGTGCCAACGGCGTCGACGAGCGCTTCATTACCGGCGATGCCCCTGCTCGCGAGAAGTTTCAGAAGTGGGCCGAGACCCTGGGCCGTTGCGTGGGCAACCCCGTCTTTGAGTGGAGCCACCTGGAGCTTAAGCGTTACTTTGGCTACGAGGGCGTCCTGAACGGCAAAACCGCTCAGGAGGTCTGGGACCTTGCCAACGCCAAGCTCGCCGAGGCCAGCTTTACCTGCCGCAACCTCATCAAGCAGTCCAACGTTCGCATGATCTGCACTACCGACGACCCCGCCGACAGCTTTGAGTGGCACAAGAAGATTGCCGCCGACGACAGTTTTGACGTTCAGGTCGTTCCCGCCATGCGCCCCGATGCCGCCCTGCGCATCGAGCGTGGCCAGGAGTTCGCCGACTACTGCAAGCATCTCTCCGAGGTTGCTGGCGTTGAGATCAGCGACTTCGAGGGCATGAAGGCTGCCATCTCCAAGCGCTACGACGTTGCCCACGAGTTGGGCTGCCGCGCTTCCGACCACGCGCTCGACTACGTTATGTACGTTCCGGCTACCGCCGACGAGATCGAGACTATCTTTGCCAAGGGCCTTGCCGCCGAGCCGCTTACCGAGGACGAGGTCCTCAAGTACAAGACGGCCTTTATGCAGTTCGTCGCCGGCGAGTATGTCCGCCTTGGCTGGGCCATGCAGCTGCACTTTGGCTGCAAGCGTGACAACAACCGCGCTATGTTCGCCAAGCTCGGTCCCGATACCGGCTACGACTGCATCTCCAACTACACGCCGTCCGACCAGCTGGCCGATTTCCTCAACTCCATCCAGGAGTCCACGGGTCTGCCCAAGACCATCCTGTACAGCCTGAACCCCATCGACAACACCATGATCGATACCGTGATGGGCTGCTTCCAGGAGGCTCCGACCGCCGGCAAGATCCAGAACGGCTCTGCCTGGTGGTTCAACGACAACGAGATCGGTATGCGCGAGCAGCTTACGGCTCTGGCTAACGAGGGCGTGCTGGGCAACTTTGTGGGCATGCTTACCGATTCCCGCTCCTTCCTGTCCTACCCGCGTCACGAGTACTTCCGTCGCGTGCTGTGCGGCGTGATCGGCGAGTGGGTCGAGCAGGGCAAGTATCCGGCCGACATGGAGCTGCTGGGAGCCATCGTGCGCGACATTAGCTACAACAACGCGGTCCGCTACTTTGGCTTTGACCTGGATACCGTCGAGGCCTAAACCCGCATCGAATCACACCGAACTCGGGAGCGCCGTTGCCACACGCGGCGCCCCCGTTTTGCCTGCACGCTAACAGCAATCTAAGGAGAGACATCGATGGAGAACATCAGCTACGAGACGCTCGAGAAGATCGGCTACAAGGGCTACCTGCTGCCCAAGGACGCGCCCGAGAAGGTTCTGCAGTTTGGCGAGGGCAATTTCCTGCGCGCCTTTGTCGACCGCTTCTTTGACATGGGCAACGAGGCAACCGGCTGGAACGGCAAGGTTGTCATGGTCCAGCCCATCAGCGGTGCCTTTGGCTTTGCCGACGGCATTAACGCTCAGGATGACCTGTACACCGTGCTGGTGCGCGGCAAGGAGAGCGGCAACACGGTCGACGAGTCCCGTGTGATCAACGCCTGCAGCCGCTGCCTCAATCCGTATCGCGAGGACGACTACCGCGCCATGATGGAGGTCGCCGTCTCCGACGATTTGGAGATTATCGTCTCCAACACCACCGAGGCCGGTATCGCCTACGATCCGTCCTGCAAGGCCGACGACATGCCGCCCGCGAGCTTCCCCGCCAAGCTTGCCCAGGTGCTCCACACCCGCTGGGCCGCCGGCAAGCCGGGCGTCATCGTGCTCGCCTGTGAGCTCATCGATCACAACGGCGAGGAGCTGCTGCGCATCATGAACCAGTACGTGAGCGACTGGGGCTGGGAGGACGAGTTTGCGCAGTGGATGGCCAACGACTGCACCGTCTGCACCACGCTCGTCGACACTATCGTCCCCGGCCGTATCCGCGACCCCAAGGAGGCCACTGCCGTGGCCGAGCGCCTGGGCTACGAGGATCCCTTCCTGGCCGTGCGCGAGCCCTTCCAGATGTGGGGTATCCAGGGCGATGAGTCGCTCAAGGAGCGTCTGCCCTTCGTGAAGGCCGGCCTGCCGGGCGTCTTTGTGACCCCCGATGTCACCCCGTACAAGAAGCGCAAGGTCCGCATCCTCAACGGCGCCCACACTGCCTTTGTTCCGGGTTCCTGGGTTGCCGGCTTTGACATCGTGCGCGATTGCATGCATGACGAGACCGTTCGCGGCTTCATGAACACCATGCTCTACGACGAGGTCATCCCGACGCTTGCCGCCGATCTTGATGTCGAGGACTGCAAGGCCTTTGCCGCCGCCGTCGAGAACCGCTTCGACAACCCGTTTATCGACCACGCGCTGCTCTCCATTTGCCTCAACTCAACCGCCAAATGGCGTGCTCGCGACCTGCCCACGCTCAAGGACTATGTTGCCGAGACCGGCAACCTGCCCAAGTGCCTGGCGACGAGCCTCGCTACGCTCATTGCCTTCTATACGCAGGAGCTCGTTGCTCGCGAGGGCGATGGCCTGCACCTGCGCCGCGCCGACGGCACCGAGTACACCGCTCAGGACGATGCCTTCGTGCTCGATTTCTACGCCGCCCACGCCGGTGCAGACGATGCCGAGCTGGTGCACGACGTGCTCAGCAACGAGCAGATGTGGGGCGAGGACCTTACGCAGATCGCCGGCCTTGAGGAGTTTGTCGTCAACGCGCTTGCCGTTGTGCGCGCCGAGGGCGCCAAGCAGGCATTTGCCAACGCCCAGGCCTAAATCCTTCTGTGCGCCCGCCGGGCAACTGGCGGGCGCCCGCTGACTTCTGCTCAACCTGTAGGGTTAGGACTCTTTGTAATGAATACTATCCAGATCAATCCGGCCGACAACGTGATCGTCGCGCTGTCGCCGCTTGCCAAGGGCACCGCCGTCGCGGTTCCCGGGGTGGGCGAGGTCGTTGCCGCGGAGGATATTCCGCAGGGCCACAAGATGGCCGTGCGTGCCATTGCGGCGGGGGAGGACGTCGTCAAGTACGGTCTTCCTATCGGTCACGTGACGGGCGACATCCAGCCCGGTCAGTGGCTTCATACGCATAACGTCAAGACCAACCTTTCGGGCGAGGTCGAGTACGCTTACAACCCGACGCATCCGGTCGTTGAGCCGGTTGAGCCCGAGACCTTTATGGGCTTCCGTCGCGCCGATGGCCGCGCCGCCACGCGCAACGAGCTGTGGATCATCCCCACGGTCGGCTGCGTCAACGAGGTCGCACGTGCCATGTGCGAGCAGGCTCAGGATCTGGTCGAGGGCTCGCTGGAGGGCGTTTACTACTTCCCGCATCCCTTTGGCTGCTCGCAGACCGGTGCCGACCATGCCCAGACGCGCCGTCTGCTGGTGGCGCTCTCGCGTCACGCAAACGCTGCGGGTGTGCTGTTCCTGTCCCTCGGTTGCGAAAACTGCACGCACCAGCAGGTACTCGACGAGCTCGGTGACTTTGATCGCGAGCGCGTTCGATTCCTCGCCTGCCAGGATGTAGCCGACGAGCAGGTCGAGGGTCACAAGATCCTGTCCGAGCTTGCTGACCTGGCCAAGCAGGCCAAGCGTGAGCCCATTCCGGCCTCCGAGCTGGTCATTGGCCTTAAGTGCGGTGGCTCTGACGGTCTTTCGGGCATTACCGCCAACCCCACGATCGGTCGCGTGAGCGATATGGTCGTCGCCCGTGGCGGCACGTCGGTGCTCACCGAGGTGCCCGAGATGTTTGGCGCGGAGAGCATTCTGCTCGATCGCTGTGAGAGCCAGGACGTCTTTAACGCAGCTGCCGACATGCTCAACGGCTTTAAGGACTACTTTATCAGCCATGGTGAGGTCGTCTATGAGAACCCGAGCCCCGGCAACAAGGACGGCGGCATTACCACGCTCGAGGACAAGAGCTGCGGCTGCGTGCAAAAGGGCGGATCTGCCCCCATCGTCGACGTACTGCCGTATGCCGGTCAGGCTACCAAGCATGGCCTGAACATGCTGTGCGGTCCGGGCAACGACATGGTATCCACCACGGCCCTGACGGCTGCCGGCTGCCACGTAATCCTGTTCTCGACCGGCCGCGGCACGCCGTTTGGCGCACCGGCGCCTACCCTCAAGGTGTTCACCAACCAGCGTCTGTGCGACCACAAGGCCAACTGGATGGACTTTAACGCCGGCGTGATCGCCACGGGCGAGCGTACGCTCGACGAGGCTGCCCACGACCTGTACCAGCTGGTGCTAGAAACGGCGAGCGGCAAGCTTACGAGTGCCGAGCGTCGCGGCTGCCACGAGATCAGCATTTGGAAGGATGGCGTCTGCCTGTAGCGGTAAATGGGTTCGCATAGGGCGCTATTGACCATGGCCCCGTCGGGAGTGTTCCCGGCGGGGCCATGTTTGTTCTGTCTGTTCGGGCGTGTCTTCCTGAGGGTACGGGAGCGGCGAAAACAATAAACGTTCACCTAATCGACCTCAAATTTAAACCCACTCAATACCCATGTAATCGTGATTTTTTTCAAGTCAGATATCCGTTTAACGGCAAAAAACGACCGTTCAAGGATAATATACAAGTGAACGTTCACCTATCATATGCAATCGCGCATAATCTAGCTAAACGTTCACCCTACGAGTGGGCGATATGCAGACAGACATCGGTATGGACTCCAATGTCTTGTTACAAGACAATCGAGAAAAGAGAGGGAGCTCGATGACTAACAAGATCGGTAAAAAGCGCAAGATCACATTTTGGACGCGCTTGGGCTTTGGTATGGGCGGCATGCTCAACTCCGGTGCCCTGAGCTTTACGCACAGCTACATGGTGCTGTTCCTGTCCACGGAGTGCGGTCTGTCCGCAGGCGAGGCTGCGCTGATCAGCTCGTTCGCCATCTATCTCAACGCCATTCTGTGCCCGCTCATGGGCTTTGTGGCCGATAACTTCTACGCTACCAAGATCGGCCGCATCTTTGGCCGCCGCCGTTTCTGGATCTTGCTGGCTATCCCGATGATGGTCGCCGAGCCGCTCATCTTTGTGGCTACGCCGTTTGGTTTCCCGTACTACTTTGTGTTGTACCTGATCTACAACGTCGCGTACACGTTCTGCACCGCCAACCTGTCGCCGCTTACCATCGAGATGACCGATGACTTCAAGGAGCGTACGTACCTCACCGGCTACAAGCACCTCTTTGGTAACGCCGCCGGCTTCCTGATGGCAGCACTCGTCGGCTTTGGCTTTGGCACCTTCGGCGAGACCAACCCGTTCAGCTACTTCATTATTGCTACGATTAACGCTTCGGTCATGGCAATCTCGCTGCTCTGCGTGTACCTGTCTACGTGGGAGCACACCCCCGAGGAGGTCGCTCAGGAGAAGATCGAGAGCGTCGGCGAGGGTATCAAGAAGTTTTTCATCGACGTTATCTCTACCTTCCGCAACAAGTCCTTCCGCAAGGTCCTGTATGCGCAGGTCTCCACGAAGCTCGCCGCTGCCTGCTGGTCTGCGTGCCTGTCCTTCTTCATCGTCTACTGTCTGCAGATTCCTAAGTCCTACGAGTCCGTGATGGAGATGCCCGGCAAGGTCGTCGCTATCGTCTGCACCGCCATCTGGGTCGCCCTCATGGCCAAGAAGGGCTTCCACAAGTCTTGGTACCTGGCAAACGTCGGTTGCGCCGCGTGCATCATCGCCTACAACTACTTCGCCTTTGGTCAGATCAACGGCACCTCCACGGTCGCCATCGCCATGATCGCCTACCCCATCATCTTCGCCATCTGGAAGTTCTTCTACGTTGGCTTCCAGTATCTGCCCGATGTTCTGCTCAATTACATCCCCGATGTCGATGAGCTCATCACCCTGCGTCGTCGCGAGGGCATCTACAGCTCCGCACAGCAGCTCTGCCAGCAGATCGCCCAGGCTGTTGCCGTCAACGTATGGGCTATCGTCCTTGCTGCCTCCGGCTTCATTCAGACCGCCGGCAACAGCGACGCCGTGACCCAGCCCGCCACCGTGCCTCTGTACATCTGCGGCTACATGCTCATCGGCTGCGCCGGCTTCTTCCTGCTCGCGGCCGTCCTTGCCCGCGGCATCAAGATTGACAAGGAGCAGTGCGACATCCTTTGCGACGAGATCCACCGTGTCAAGGAGGGTGGCAAGATGGCCGACGTCAAGCCCGAGGTCAAGGCGCTTTGCGAGGAGCTCTCCGGCTTTAAGTACGAGGACTGCTTCGCCCACAACAACGTTGGCTTCCAGGACGGTAGCGTAATTCCCGCCGAGTAGGACATACGCATCGTCCAAACCACAGGGCCGTGCCACCGGAATTCCGCCGGCAGGTACGGCCCTTTTTCAACAGCGTACAATCTGCCTTTAGAGCAGCTTTTTTGAGGGAGTAACCCATGGAGACGAACGTTATCTGGCGAAACGCCCGCGCGGCCGTTATCGAGCTTGACGACGGCGGCTACTTTACCTGTGCCGATACGTGGGAGGTCTTTGTCAACAACGAGCCCGCCGGTACCACGAATACGGTCGAGACCTATGTCGACGGCCTGATTCCCGGCAAGCGCAACCTGGTTCGCTTTGTTTGCGGCGAGCGCGAGCTGAGCGTGGGCGTCACCACGCCGGCCGAGCCCTTTACCATCAATGTTCGCGACTGCGGCGCCAAGGGCGATGCCGAGCACGACGACACTACCAACATCCAGGCTGCCATCATGGCCTGTCCCAAGGGTGGGCGCGTACTCATTCCTGCCGGCAACTACCGCATCAAGTCCCTCTTCCTTAAGAGCAACATCAATATTGAGCTTGCCGAGGGTGCGGTGCTGTTGGCCCGTCACGACCGCGCGGCGCTTGCCTACATTCCGGGCACGGTCACGGGCGACGAAGGCGCCGGGTATGCCGGTACCGACATGCTGCCCCTGGGCCGCTGGGAGGGCGAGAGCTTCTCGACCTACTGCTCAACCTTTACGGGCCTGAGCGCGCACGACGTGTGCATCTATGGTCGCGGCGCGATCGACGGCCAGACCGATTTTGCCGAGGACAACTGGTGGAATAAGGACTTTAAGAACATCTTCCGTCCCGAGGAGGGCCGCGAGATCGCCCGCCCGCGCATGATCTTCCTGTCCGAGTGCGAAAACGTGAGCCTTGCCGGCTTTACCGTGCGCAACAGCCCGGCGTGGAATATCCATCCCATTCTGTGCGAGCACGTCGATGCCCTGTGCCTGTCCATCGAGGGTCCCAAGAACTCCCACAACACCGACGGCTTCGATCCCGAGAGCTGCGGTTTTGTCCGCATCCTTGGCTGCCAGTTCTCGGTGGGTGACGACTGCATCGCCATCAAGAGCGGCAAATTGGGCATTGAGCCCGAGCTTCGTCCCGCCACGCACGACGTGCTGATCTCGCACTGCTACATGCACGACGGCCACGGCGCCGTGGTGCTGGGATCCGAGGCCGCCGGCGGCATCAAGGACCTCACCGTGAGCAAGTGCCTCTTTGAGCGCACCGACCGCGGCCTGCGCGTCAAGACCCGTCGTGGTCGCGGCAAGGACGCCGTCAACGAGGGCATCACCTTCGAGCACATTCGCATGGATAAGGTGCTCACGCCCTTCGTGGTCAACTCGTTCTACTTCTGCGACAAGGACGGCAAGACCGACTACGTGCAGTCTCGCGAGGCGCTGCCCGTCGACGACCGTACGCCCGGCTTTGGCGCCACGACGTTTTGCGATATCGAGGCCACCAACTGCCATGCGGCCGCGGCCTATATCACGGGCCTTCCCGAGAGCAAGGTGACGCGCCTGACGTTCCAGGATGTCCATGTGACCTTTGCCGCCGATGCCGAGCCCTTTGTGCCGGCCATGGCCTGCGGCGTGGAGCCCATGGTGCGCCAGGGCATCATCGCGCAGAACGTGAAAGTCCTCGACCTGCAGAACGTGCGCATCGAGGGTCAGGATGGCGACGAGCTGCAGCTGCAAAACGTCGACAAGGTTATCCGCGCGTAGGGTAGTGCTCCTGCACAAGTGAATACGGCATGTTGAGGCGTGCGACGGTCGGGTCTGCCTGGCTGTCGCACGCAATCTATAGGTGCCGGCATTGCACGGCGGGTGTTCTGTGACAGAAAGCGTAATGACAGATGAGTGGTAAAGAGCAGCTCTTTGAGGTATCGCTCGAACGCGAAGGCGCGTATCGCAGCATTTCGGCGGCGCTCGAGGCGGCGGAGCGGTGCGTGTCCGATACGACCGTGCCGGTGCGTGTGCTGGTGGCGCCGGGCGAGTATCGCGAGCAGGTTGAAATTCGTCGTCCGCATGTGACGCTCGAGGGCGAGACGGCCGACAGCGTGCGTATCGTGGGAGGCCTGGGTGCCAAGATGCCTTCGGAAGATGGTAGCGGCCAGGATGGAAGACTCGGCACCTTCCGTACGTACACGGTGCTGGTCGATGCCGACGACGTGACGCTTGCGGGTCTAACAATCGAAAACAACGCCGGTGATGGGCGCGAGGTCGGCCAGGCGATTGCCCTGTATGCCGATGGTGACCGCCTGGTTGTCGATGCCTGCTGCATTAAAGGACACCAGGACACGCTCTTTTTGGGGCCGCTGCCGCCGCGCGAGGCCAAGCCGGGCGGCTTTATAGGCCCCAAGCAGTTCGCCCCGCGCCGCGTGGGGCGGCAGTATTTTCGACGTTGCCGGATCGAGGGCGATGTCGACTTTATCTTTGGCGGCGCGCGTGCCTACTTTGAGGGGTGTGAGATTCGCTCGCTCAACCGCGATATGGATGTCAACGGGTATGTAACGGCAGCCTCCACGCCTCAGGGCGAGCCGTACGGATTTGTGTTTCATGGCTGTTCGTTTACAGCCGATGAGGGCATTGCCCCCGGATCGGTCTATCTGGGTCGTCCATGGCGCGAGTGGGCCCAGACCGTTTTGCTCGAATGCTGGCTGGGCCCCCATATTTCACTCGAGGGTTGGTGGGATTGGAATAAGCCAGCGGCACATGACGGCACCCTGTATGCCGGCGGTGCCCTGTTTGGCCCGGCGGGTGATACTGCCGCTTGGGTGCCGTGGGCGCATTGCCTGACCGGTCAGGATTCCGAACGCTATGCGCGTGACCGAGTGCTTGCCGGCACGGATGGTTGGGATCCCGAGGGCGGCGACGGTGATGCGGTAGAGACGGCCGGGCTATCTGCCAATGGCCGCACCGTGCACATCGAGACGTACTACGAGGACGAACCTGCGCTGCGCGCCCGACTGAAGCGCGAGGGGCGCTCGGCCGCATTTACGGGCAAGACTCCCATAGACTTTGAGGCATGGAAGGCTGCGACCAGGACTCGTCTGTACGATATTTTGGGTCTTTCGCTTATGGACCGCGCCCCGATTGAGATTCGTGAGCTCAATCGCGTGCGGGTTGCCGGCAGCATCGTGCGTACTCATGCGGTGTTGCAGGTTGAGCACGATGTGTGGATGCCGTTTTACCTGTTGGAGCCGTCCCGCCCCAAGCTTGACGAGCGGGGACTCAAGCGCTGCTATATCTGCCCGCATGGTCACCAGGGGGCGGGTGCTGCAAGCATAGCCGGCGTTGCGGGCGTGCCAGCGGTCGACGATGCCGTGCGTAAGTTCAATTACGACTACGGTCTGCGTTTGGCGCGCATGGGTTACGTGACCGTCTGCCCCGATGCGCGTGGTTGGGGATACCGTCGTGACTGGAAGGGTCAGGGCGACGACGAGAACAGCTACCTGCGCGGTACGTGTCTGAATCAAGCACGTATGGCCGAGCCGCTGGGTCTTACGGTCGCGGGCCTCAACGCCTGGGACAACATGCGCTTGATTGATTACTTGGAGACACGCGGTGACATTGCCATGGACGACCTGGGCTGCTTTGGTTTTTCGGGCGGCGGTTACATGACGTTGTACCTGTCCGCGCTCGACCCGCGCGTGCGCAAGGCGTTTGTCTCGGGCTATCTGTACGGCGTTGATGATTCGCTACTGCACCTCAACGGCAATTGCAGCTGCAATTACACGCCTGGACTCTGGCGTCTGCTCGACATGGGCGACATTGCATCGCTTGTCGCGCCACGGCCGCTCTTGGTTCAGAGCTGCGAGAAAGACCATCTCAACGGCGCCCGCGGGCTTGCGAACGTAGACGAGCAGCTCGATATCGTTCGCGACGCCTACGCGCTGCTGGGCAAGGACGAAAACCTTCTGCACGAGGTCTGCCCGGGTGGACACCACCTGGGCGTGGCGCATCTTGCCGAGGATATCGAATGGCTCGATTCGCAAGTTGCGGAATGCGCCCACGCATAGCCCCTCGGATGTTGCGAATGAACGGTATGTACCTGTATGACCGCCGGTGTGCGGGTGAGGAGAAGAATATGGAAACGAAAAACTTGAGCGAATCGACCATCTGCTGCTTTGGCGATTCGACCACCTGGGGCGATAACGGATGCGGCGGGGGAGGCAACGATATCTCCTGGACTTCGCACCTGGGTGCGCTGCTGGGCGGCGCTACGATCGAGAACTTTGGTATTAAGGGTTCGCGTATTGCCGTCAAGGCCGACCGTAGCGATTCGTTTGTCGAGCGCTTGGACGGCATCGATCACACGGCAGATATCTGCATCGTCTTTGGCGGCGTTAACGACTTTAGCCGTAACGTGCCGCTGGGAGAGCTGGGCAGCACGGACGTGCACGAGTTCTACGGTGCGCTCGACTACCTGATCCGCACCATCACGGCGCGCTCGCCTCAGGCAAAGCTGGTGTTTATGACGCCGTGCAAGACGAGCGGCAAACACGAGAAGGATATTCCGGCAAGCAACGAGGCCAACCATCTGGGCCTGACGCAAGACGCCTATGTGCGCGCGATGCTGGAGGTCTGCGATCGCTACTCGGTGCCGGTGATCGACCTGTATGCGCAAAGCGGCATCAGCCCGTTTTTGCCGGAGCACCGCGGGCTCTACATGCCGGACGGTCTGCATTACAGCCCTACCGGCTATGAGCGCCTGGCGCATCGCATCGCTGCGGGCCTCACCGCCGTTTGCCGTTAAAAGTTTGCCGTTCACGGGGATTATAGGGTTAACGTTCACCCTATAATCCCCGTTCGCGTTACACTAGGGGAAACGTTCACCCATCAATAACGTCAGAGGGGACAGCAATGGGTTGCAATCAGATTCTGGACCGTTATATCGAGCAGTTGATCGAGACCTCTACGCCTCAGGCGCCGGCCTGGAATATCGAAAAGCTTCGCGCCGGCAAGGAGAACACCTGGAATTACATTGACGGCTGCATGATCAAGGCACTCATCGAGCTGTACGAGATCACCGGCGAGCAGCGCTACCTGACCTTCGCTGACGACTATATCGACTTTTTTGTCCAGGATGACGGCACCATCAAGCATTACGATCCCCAGGAATACAACCTCGACAACGTCAATGCGGGCAAAACCCTCTACAAACTCTATGACCTGGTGGGCAAGCCCAAGTACCGTGCCGCCATGGATACCATCTATCGTCAGCTCGAAACCCAGCCGCGTACCAAAGAGGGTGTGTTTTGGCACAAAGCCGTCTACCCCAACCAGATCTGGCTCGACGGCATGTACATGGCGCAGCCGTTCTACATGCAGTACGAGCTGAGCTTCCACAACCGCCGTGCCTGCTCGGATAGTTTCCATATGTTCCAGGTCGTGCATGACCTGATGCGCAACCCCCTCAACGGCCTGTACTATCACGCCTACGACGCGAGCCGCAAGCAGTTCTGGTGCGATCCCGTCACCGGCCTTTCGGCCAACTTCTGGCTGCGCGCCGAGGGCTGGTTCGCCATGGCGCTCATCGATACCTGGGAGCTCATGCCGCCCTCGATGTCGGCCGAGAAGGACGAGATCCGCAAGATGTTCCACGACCTGATCGACGCCATGCTGCCGTATCAGGACGAGAAGACCGGCATGTGGCACCAGGTCATCAACCTGCCTAATATCGCCCCCAACTATCTGGAGGAGTCGGGCAGCGCCATCTTTGCCAACGCCATCATGAAGGGCGTGCGCCTGGGCGTGCTGGGCGAGCGCTACTACCAGTACGGCCGCCGTGCGTTTGACGGCATCTGCGACACGTGCCTGTCCGAGCGCGACGGGCAGCTGGCGCTCGACAACATCTGCCTGGTGGCGGGTCTTGGCAACACCGCGCACCGCGAGGGCACGTTTGGCTACTACATGAGCGAGCCCGTCGTCAAAAACGACGCGAAGGGCGTGGCGCCGCTGGTGCTTGCCTATATCGAGACCATGCATCATGACAAGCTTGCCGGTAAGCGCGATCCGCTTGCCCCTTCGGGCGTGTGCTCCATCGACGACCCGTTTGGCGGCTACACGCCAGGCATCAATGCGTGCAAGGAGGTCTAGGCATGGCGCAGTCAAAAGGCGCACTGAGCGTCGGCGTGCGCCTGCACGACCTGCCCGAGGGTACGGTCGAGGAGCGCATTCGCATGGCAGGCAAACTGGGTTTCTCGTGCATTCAGCTGCCGAGCAAAGTACTCTACAAGTCCTTTGGCATTAACCGTTCCGGCCTTACGCACGAACTCGCCGACCATCTGCGCGAGGTGCTCGACACCAACGGCGTGCAGGTGGCGGTGCTCGGCTGCTATAAAAACCTGGCAACGCCCGATCAGAATCAACTGGTGGATACCTATGCCGAGTACGAGGCGTGCCTGAGGTTCGCGCGCTGGCTTGGGGGCTGTCCGGTGGGGACCGAGACGGGGCGCCCTAACGCGCAGAACAAGATGGCCGATGACCGTTTTTCGGCCGCTGCGCTCGATGCGTTTTGCAAAGGACTCGCACGCGTGTGCTCGATGGCCGAAAAGGAGGGCGGCGAGCTTCTGATCGAGCCCGGTTGGAACGAGATCGTCAATACGCCCGGGCGCTGCCGCGAGGTTCTGGAGCGCGTCCCGAGCCCGGCGCTCGGCGTGATCTACGACCCGGTGTCGCTGCTGCATCCCACGATCGTCGGTGAGGCTTCCGAGCAGGTGTCGCGTATGTTGCACCTGTGCGGCAGCAAGATTCGCGTGCTGCATGCAAAGGACTACGAGATCGTAGACAACGAGGACCAGGATGGCTGGTGTGATGGCTCGGGCTCTCGTTTGGTATGCCACGGCGCCTGTACGTGCGGAAACTTTGTTTTTGAGGCTATTGCCGCCTGGGCCGCGGCCGCGCGACCGGGCATTATGACCGTTATCGAGAACAGCACACCGTCCACGGTCGAGCGTTCGCGCGACGAGTTGCTGCGCATGGGCCGCAGCGTGATGTGCGAGCACGTGATTCTGTAACGAAGCAGGTTGGCGAAAGAGATTGTCGTAGAGGTCCAGGAGAGGAACCGATGGCTATTCATATTGTTGAGGAAGCGAACCGTTGCCTTGGGTGCAAGAAGGCGTTCTGCCAGCTTAAAGGCTGTCCGGTTCAGACGCCTATTCCGCAGGTCATCGACCTGTTTAAGCAGCGCCGTCTGGAAGAGGCAGGTGGGCTGCTGTTCCAGAACAACCCCATGAGCGCGGTCTGCTCCATGATCTGCAACCATTCGGGTCGGTGCGAGGGCGCGTGCATCCAGGGCCGCAAGGGTGCGCCGGTGCACTTCTCGAGCATCGAGAACTATATCTCGACTGCGTATTTGGATCGTAAGGAGTGGAAGCCTGCGCCGTCGTGCGGCAAGCAGGTTGCCGTGGTCGGTTCCGGTCCTGCCGGCATTACCGCGGCCATTAAGATGGCCCAGCTGGGCTGTGCCGTCACGGTGTTTGAACAGCGCCCCGAGATCGGCGGCGTGCTGGAGTACGGCATCCCCGAGTTTCGCCTGCCCCGTGCTCTCGTGCAAAAGTACCGTCACGTGATGTGCTCGCTTGGCGTGCGCGTCCGTCCCTCGACCACCATCGGTGGCGCGCTGCATATCGACGACCTGTTGCGCGACGGCTACGATGCGGTCTTTGTCGGTACCGGTACCTGGCGCGCCCGCAAGCTGGGTATTCCCGGCGAGTCGCGTGGTAACGTACTGTTTGGTATCGATTACCTGGTCGATCCCACGAGCGTGGCGATCGGTCAGAACGTGGCGGTTATCGGCGCCGGCAACGTGGCCATGGATGTTGCCCGCACGGCTCTGCGCTCGGGCGCTCGCAAGGTTACCGTGTATGCCCGATCGCGCCATATCTCGGCCATCGATGACGAGGTGGAGCTGACCGAGCTTGATGGTGCCGAGATCGTGCGCGGCAAGGCGATCTGCGCCATCGACGATAACGGTCCGGTGTTCGAGACGGCTATCTTTGACGAGGACGACAACGTGGTGGGCTACGAGGAAGAACTTGACCATGTGCCCGCCGACACGGTTGTGATTGCGGCCTCGCAAGTGCCTAAGGACAAGCTGGTGCTTACGACGGGCGGTCTGGAGACCGACCATCGTGGCCTTCTTTCGGTCGATGAGCACGGCATGACCACCGTGCCGGGCGTCTTTGCCGCCGGCGACGTGGTCAACGGCCCGCTCACTGTGGTCCATGCTGTAGCCGGCGCCAAGCTCGCCGTCGAAGGCATGACCAGCTACCTGGGCATCTAACCCATCCCATCCATCAGTTGCGGTGAAATACGGACTGTTTTGCCTGTCAAAAGCCTCATCTACTCCGTATTCCACCGCAACTTTTTTGTGGGCTGAGTAAAAGCCGGGGGAACGTGCACGGTCGGGTACAGCGCGGTTGCTGATACGATAGGTACGTTAGCAATTGCCGCCGAGCGGCTTAAACGAAAGGAAGCCTGTATGGAGTCATCCGCCTACCCGATGCTCTTTAGCCCGATCAAGGTCGGTACGACCGAGGTCAAGAACCGCGTCTTTATGCCGCCGGTATCTACCAACCTGGCCGATCATGGCTATGTGACCGACGACTTGGTCGATCATTACCGTGCCCGCGCCAAGGGCGGCGTGGGCCTCATCATCACCGAGGTCGTGACGGTCGAGCCTACCTATACCTATCTGCCGGGTGACATGTGCTGCTACGACGACACGTTTATCCCCGGCTGGGAAAAGCTCGCCGCGGCCGTCCACGAGTACGGCTGCAAGATCATGCCGCAGCTCTTCCACCCCGCCTACATGGCCTTTAACATTCCGGGCACGCCTCGCCTGATCGCTCCGTCCTTTGTGGGCCCGTCTTACGCCCGCGAGGCACCGCGCCCCATCACGGTCGACGAGATTCACGTGCTCACGCATCAGTTTGGCGACGCTGCCGTGCGCATGCAGAAGGCCGGCGTCGATGGCGTCGAAGTCCACGCGGCGCACGCCCACGGTATGCTCGGCGGCTTTTTGACTCCGCTCTACAACAAGCGCACCGACGAGTACGGCGGCTCGCTCGACGCCCGCATGCGCTTCCTGCTCGAAGTCATCGCCGAGATTCGCGAGCGCTGCGGCAAGGACTTTATCATCGACGTCCGCATTTCGGGCGACGAGTACACCGATGGCGGTCTGACCCTCAACGACATGATCTACGTCTCGCGTCGCCTGGAGAAGGCCGGTGTCGACATGATTCATGTGTCGGGTGGTACCACCATCAAGCGCGGCTCCGCGATTCCCGCCGCCGGTACCCAGCAGGCCTCGCACGCCGCCTGCTCGCGCGAGATCAAAAAGCACGTCAACATTCCCGTTGCCACGGTCGGCCGCATTAACGAGGCTTGGATCGCCGAGGAGCTGATTGAGGACGGTGCTGCCGATATCTGCATGATGGGTCGCGCCAATCTGTGTGATGCCGAGTTCTGCAACAAAGCCGCTGCCGGCAACGCCGACGACATCCGCCCCTGCATTGGCTGCCTGCGCTGCCTGAACGGCATCATGTTTGGCAAGCGCATCTCCTGCACCGTCAACCCGGACGTGGAGCGCGACGAGGCTGGCTACGAGCCTGCCGCCGAGGCCAAAAACGTACTCGTTGTGGGCGCCGGTCCTGCGGGCATGGAGGCAGCCTACATTGCCGCCAAGCGCGGCCACAACGTGGTGCTCGTGGATAAGCAGGACGAGCCGGGCGGCGAGATGCGCATCGCGGCCGTTCCGCCGGCAAAGCAGGAGCTCACGCGCGTGATCAAGTACCAGTATCGCCGTCTTGCTGAGGCGGGCGTGAAGTGCGTCTTTGGTACCGAGCTTTCGGCCGAGGACATTCAGCGCGACTACGCGGGTTACGAGGTTGTCCTGGCCTATGGCGCCGAACCCATCGCCCCGGCCTTTATGCAGGGCTTTAAGCAGGTCATGACGGCTGATGACCTGCTGGGCGGCAAGGCTTTCCCGGGCAAGAAGATCGTCATTGTGGGCGGCGGCACCGTCGGCTGCGAGACGGCCGATTACCTGGCCCCGTTGGTCAACGATCTGTCGCCGGCCAACCGCGATGTCACCGTCATCGAGATGACCAAGACGCTTGCCGCCAACGAGGGTGGCGCCGGTCGCGCGGTGCTCATCACGCGCATGCTCTCCAAGGGCGTTCACGTGCTGACCGAGGCCAAGGTGACTGAGATTACCGAGGACGCCATCAGTTACGAAAAGGACGGCGAAGTCCATACCATCGCCGACGCCGATACGCTGGTGCTTGCCATGGGTTACCGCCCCAACACCAAGCTGGCCGATGACCTTGCCGTTGCCGGCGTTGCCACCCACGTGCTGGGCGATGCCCAGAAGTGCGGCAACATCCGCGACGCCATCGGCGACGGCTACAAGGTCGCCTGCGAGCTGTAGGCTCTTGGCAAATAGGGGAGCGGCCGCCTTGCGGTGACTCAAGCGATAGCCAATCTAAAAAGGCGCCGCGACACATGGATCGTCGCGGCGCCTTTTGTCTGGCGGTTTGTTGGGGGTCGGTGCGCCCCGTGGGCCTTATTACAGACCCAAGAGCTCCTTGACCTTGGCGATGATGACCTCGTCGGTGGCGTTGGCAAAGAAGTACTCCTGGAAGTGCTCGCCGGCAAGTGCGCCCTTCACCAGGTCCTGATCGATCTCGCCCAGGACGTCGACGAGCGGACGCATGGTCACAGCGCGCACGCCATCGAGGATCTTCTTGTTGCGCTGCTCGGGCTCAACGCGCTCGGCGGGATAGCCGTTGCCCGAACCAAAGCCAAAGAGCTTCTCGAAGGTGTACTCGAGGTTGAGCTCCTGGCCCCAGCCGTTCTTGAGCGCGAAGGGCATGGCGACGGCGTTGCCATCGTTGACCTGGGCAAAGGTATAGGCATCCAGCGGGTCGGCAACATGGCCGCACAGCACGCCGGGGAAGGAGTTGCAGGCGAGCATAGCACCCTCGCCGGTGCCGCAGCCGGTCACGACGTAGTCGGCGGCACCGGAGTTGAGCAGCACGGCGGCAAGAATGCCGTTCTGCACGTAGGTGAGGGGCTTGGAGCCGGCGTCGGCATACATGCCATAGTTAAAGACGGTGTGCCCCATGGGCTCGACAACCTTCTTAAGGGCAGCCTCGATCATAGGGTTCTTGGAGTTCTGAGAATTCTCGTTGATTAGAGCGATCTTCATTTGAGTTAACCTTTCAACTTAATCTTCCAGTTTTTTGTTTCTGTGCGCGGGCGGCGGCAAAGCCAACCCGCGATGAGCTATGCGGGCGGTTGGCAGTTAAGTCTGTCGCGAGTTCCGCACAAACCGAAGCGCCTGTGTTGGCTGGTGCGTGACGGTGGCGAGGGCGCGCGGAGTGCGGCAGATTGGCGTGAAAGAGGAGCGAAGCGTACTTCGGTACGCGAGCGACGGTTTGAGCGCCAAGGTGCCGTGCTCCGCGCGGCCGCAGCCTATTGCGGCTGTTTGCCGATGTAGGCGAGGATGCCGCCGTCCACGTACAGAATGTGCCCGTTGACGAAGTTCGATGCGTCGGAAGCCAGGAACACGGCGGGGCCCTTCAGGTCCTCGGGCGTGCCCCAACGGGCGGCCGGCGTCTTGGCAATGATGAACTGGTCAAACGGGTGGCGGCTGCCGTCGGGCTGCGTCTCGCGCAGCGGTGCGGTCTGCGGCGTGGCGATGTAGCCGGGCCCAATGCCGTTGCACTGGATATTGGCCTCGCCAAACTCGGAGCAGATGTTCTTGGTGAGCATCTTGAGTCCGCCCTTGGCGGCGGCATAGCCGGCGATGGTCTCGCGGCCCAGCTCGCTCATCATGGAGCAGATATTGATGATCTTGCCGTGACCCTTGGCGATCATGCCCGGCAGGCAGGCCTTGGACACGATGAACGGGGCATTGAGGTCGATGTCGACGACGCGACGGAAGTCCTCGGCGCTCATGTCGAGCATCGGGGTGCGCTGGATGACGCCGGCGTTGTTGACCAGAATGTCGGGCGTGGTGCCAAAATCGGCCTCGATCTTGGCGATGAGCTCGGCGACGACGGCCTCGTCGGTGACGTCGGCAACATAGCCGTGAGCATCAAAGCCCAGCTCGCGGTAGTGCTTCTCGGCCTCGGCGACCTTGTCGGCGTGACGGGCGTTAAAGGCGATCCTGGCGCCGGCTTCGCCGAGTGCCTCGGCCATGGCCATGCCGATGCCATAGGTGGCGCCGGTCACGAGCGCGACCTTGCCGTCCAGGCGGAAGCTGTCCATAAGGTTAGACATTACAATCCTTCCAAAAGAAACGTTCATCTATATAAGTCTTGCTTCTATTACAAGTTCAGTATAGGAGAAGCGGAGGAATTAAAAGTCAGGTTTTCCTAGAATCAGGTGAACGTTCACTTTTAAAAGGTGAACGGTTGCAGCCGCTCGTCGCGATATCTGCTACATGGAGTAGCGCCCGTGCGCATCGCATTTCTCCTCTCATAGATGCGCGGCGCAAGAGGTCCCGAGTTCAACACGAGCTCGGGGCCTTTTTGTTTGGATTACGGACGCATTGCCGGACGAAAACACTATGCGTTTGGTAAATAGTCGTATGAACGTGAAATTTGTATCTAGTTTCCGTACGCAAATAAGACGAAAACAGTTTGCGTCTGATTCTAAGCCGTACGCAAATGTTTTTCGTCTTATAATACGGTTCAGATGAGCATGAAAAGGAGAAGGACCGTACGTATGGTTGTCAGAGAGAGTCCTACCGTCGAATACAAGGAAAGCGTAACGCCGACGTTTCTTAAAACGGTGAGCGCCTATGCAAACTACGGGACGGGCAAGATAGAGTTTGGCGTTGACGACGGTGGTGTTGCAGTCGGTCTTTCTGACCCGGTTGCGGAGTGTCTGCGCATCGAGAACATGATTAATGACAGTCTGGATCCTGCGCCTCGTTACACGCTCGAGCTCGACGAGAACCGCGGAACTGTAACGCTTACGGTTTACGAGGGGCAGGACAAGCCCTATCGAAGCAAGGGGAAGGCCTACAGGCGAAATGATTCGGCGACGGTAGAGGTCGACCGTTTTGAATACGGCAGGCTGACGCTCGAAGGCAGCAATCTGACGTTCGATGCGCTCACCTCGGCTCGCCAGGACCTGAGTTTTCATACGCTCGAACACAAGTGCATCGAGCATCTAGGCATTTCTGAGCTCACGTCGGATATTATGCGAACGCTTCGCCTGCTCGGCAAGGATGGCTATACCAATGCCGCGGCGATATTGGCGGATAACAACGAATTTCCGGGCATCGACTGCGTTCGTTTTGGCGACACCGAGGACGTGCTTTTAGATCGTGAGACGACGACGGGCTTGTCTGCAATTGAGCAGGTTGATAGAGCAGTTGCCATGTTCGCGCGCTACTATCGTTATGAGCGCATCGAAGGTGTCGAGCGTGTTCAGACCGACCGGATTCCCCTCGAGGCATTCCGCGAGGCAGTTGCAAACGCTCTAGTGCATCGGACGTGGGACGTGCAAGCGAATGTTCAGGTTGCTCTGTATGATGATCGCGTCGTTGTGACTTCACCCGGGTCGTTGCCCGCTGGCTTGACGACGGAGCAATACCTGTATGGACAGATATCCGTGCTCAGAAATCCCATCGTTGCCGAGGTCTTCTTAAAGTTGGACTATATCGAGAAGTTTGGAACGGGAATTGCGCGCATTAGGCGTGCCTATCGCGATTCGATTAATCAGCCGGTCTTTGATATTCGTGGCGGCGTGGTAGCTGTCGCGTTGCCCGTTACCGATGCCTTTGAAGGGTCTGGAGAAGAGGCTCAGGTTCTTAAGGCCTTGTCGGGCGGACGAATTATGTCGCGAAGTGAGATTGAGAAACAGACGGGGCTGAGCCGTGCGCGAACACTGTCCGCGCTCGAATCTCTGCTCAGCCGAAACGCGATCATGAAACAGGGGACAGGCCGCGCCACGAAATACGAGCGAGCGTAGTCCGAAAGACCTGTGTTACCAGGCAGGCCCCAAGCCGCGAATGGCTTGGGGCCTTTTGCATGCCGGCTGGCAATGGGCCAATTTATGTCAAGTTATAGCAACATATAGCTCCGCTTGCGGGGTTTGCGACGGGCTATTCCTCATCGTCCGTATAGCGCGTGCGTCGTTATTTGCGACATAGACATGCCGGGCACTCGAGCCTCGTTTGCTCAGCGGCTGTTCGCTATTTGGCGCCAAACGCCATACGGACGAATCGCTGGGCAAACAGCTTGTTGGCGAAGTTGATGATGTGGCCCAAGAACAGTGCCGAGATGGCGGTGGTTACGCCAAAGCCGCCTAAGTTGTGCATGCATACCAGCGACAGCGTGAGCGAGGCGGCGACATGTGAGCAATCGAACACGACCTTTACGTCTCCAAAACGGCGCTTGAGCTTTTCCGCAATGACCTGCACCAAGCCGTCGGGTGCGTTGGGGACAACGCCCATGTTGACGACGAGACTGACGCCAAATGCGGTGATAGCGAGGGAGAGCAGCATGGTCGCAACCTGCGCGGGGAGCGCCGTGGGATGCAGCGGGTTGAACGCCATGAACAGATCGGTGAAGCCGCCCATTAGCGTTGAAAAGCAAAGCTCGAGCAAAATGCGCGGTTGAAATTCGCGTCGCAAGATGGCGAGCTGCGCCGCGATGTAAGCGACATAGGTAGTTGTAATCCAAAAGCCGAGCGTCTTGCCCGTGAGCATGGATAGGGTCGTGGCAAAGCACGTGAGCGCGGCGACGCCCAGGCCAGATGCCGTCTGGAGGCTCATACCGAGTGCCAGCACGGCAACGCCCGCCAGATACATCAGCATTCTTATGACGGTATGACGCCAATCGATGTCTGCGCCATGCATGATGATGAGCGGTCGCACGCTGCTGCATCCTTTCGATTGAAGGATATTTAAAGAGAAATGTCTGACCTGGGCCGGCAAAAAGAGGGTTATCGGAGGCACTGCCTCAACGGCAGAAAAGCCGGCCCCATGGTCAGTCGTCTAGGAATGTCTCGTTGTGCCAGAATGGGACTGAAGGGCTCAACGAGACGGGAAGAAAGCAAATGGCATGGCATGGGCAATAGGATGCCAAGATGGTAGGGTGCGTCTTAGCATCCTATTGCCCAGGCTTGACGAAATCGGTTTCGTTGAGATTTAGTATACGTATGGGAATCCATTTGCAAAGCGAAATAGAAGAAATTAGGTGAACGTTCACCTAATTGCAACAACTTATCGATCAAAAGCCGAATCCCGGCCCTACCCCTCAAACATCGCCGTGGGATGGGGGATGCGATAGTATTACGTGGAGTTATTCGACAAACCGTGGGCTTCATTCGAGGGCTTTATGGAACAGCACCAGCATTATCAGAGCCTGCAAGATCAGGCATACAACGCATTGCGCTCCAAGATCATCTATGCCGAGCTCAAGCCCGGCACGCGCTTATCGGCGATCGGTCTGGAAAAGGAGACGGGAATCGGGCGCACGCCCATTCGCGAGTCCTTTGTGCGCCTGCGTGAGCAAGAGCTGGTGGAAACACGGCCCAAAAGCGGCACCTATGTCTCAAAAATCAGCATGGAGCGCGGCGAGAACGCCTGTTTCTTGCGCGAGAAACTCGAGAGAAGCGTGCTCATTAAATGCTGTTCGGCCGCCACGCCCGAGCAAAAGGATTGGCTTGAGCAGATTCTGGCCGAGTCCGAGTCGCTCGACCATCGAGAAACGCGCCGCTTTTTCGACCTGGACAACCTGTTCCACGAGACGTGCTTTGAGATTGCCGGCCGCCACATGTTGTGGGATTGGATGAAGAGCGTCAACACGCATTTTGAGCGATACAACTGGTTACGTATGGTGTCGCAGGATTTGGATTGGGAGCCGATCCGTCGTCAGCATCGCCGGATTCTCGAGGCCATTAAGAAGGGTGATACCGACACGGCGAGCTATCTGGCAGAGACGCACTTGCATCTGATGCCCGAGGAGCAGGGCCCGGTTATCGCCTTACATCCCGACTATTTCGAGCTGCCCAAAGACTCGGCCATCTAACTCGCTCCCTTACTTAGTTGCGGTGAAATATGGACTGTTTTGCGGTTCTGGCGGCGTAAACAGTCCGTATTTCACCGCAAGTGCGGGGGTGCTATTGGGGCGTAAAAAGGCTGCGGCGCCGCTTGGAGGAAAAGACCGGAAGCAGGGGCCCATTCCTCCAGACGGCGCCGCAGCTGTTTTGGCGGGTTGGTTTTTGTCAAGTGGCTTAGCTGAGCACGGCTGCCAGTCGAGTGGGAAAAGCGGCTCGGGTGCGTGTCGCTTCCGTCACGTTCTATCAGCATACAAGACGGTTTCGGTTCTTGTTCGTGACGGAAACGGCGCGCTTCCGAGCCGTTTTAAAGGGGCGCAACCGTGGCCGCGCCCCCACGATAGAGAGCGGATCAAACGGGGAAGTCAAGCAGAAAACCTACCATATCTACCCCGTACCCAAATGGCAGGGTTAGCCGCGGACCTTCTTGAGAACGTCCATGGCCTCGCGGGCGATCTGCTCGACCTTGGAAAAGTCGCCGTCGGCGAACAGGGCCGGCTTGACCATCCAGGTGCCACCACAGGCGATGATGGCGCTGGAGCTCAGGTACTCCTCGACGTTGGCGGTGCTCACGCCGCCGGTGGGCATAAAGCGATGACCGACAAACGGAGCGGCGAGGGCCTTGATGGTGTTGAGGCCGCCGTACTGAGCCGCGGGGAAGAACTTGGTGACCTTGAGGCCCAGGTTCTCGGCGGCGGTAACCTCGGAGGGGGTCACGGTGCCGGGCAGCACTGGCAGGTCGATGTCGATGCAGTGCTTCACGACGTCCTCGTTGTAACCCGGGGAGACGATGAACTTGGCACCGGCGGCGCGGGCCTGCTCAACCTGCTCGACAGTCAGGACGGTGCCGGCGCCGACGCACATCTCGGGCTCGGCCTCGGCCATGGCGGCGATGCACTCGGCGGCGCAAGCGGTACGGAAGGTGACCTCGGCGGACTTCATGCCGGCAGACATCAGGGCGTGGGCGAGCGGAGCGGCGTCCTCGACCTTGTCGAGCACGACGACCGGCACGATGCCCAGGGATTCAAGCGTGGTGTAGAACTGATCGAACATGGTGTTCCTTTCGATGTGAGGCGCGCACGGGCGCGTGATTGCCAAATGTGCTGGTCGGGAGCCGATTTTGGATTGGTTATCGGAGGCACTGCTTGGGGTCCAAGCAATTCCAAAACCGGCTTCGCAACCAGTCGTGTAGGGAATGCCAGACAAAACCGGAATGGGACTGGTGGCTTTGCCCGACCGGAGAAATCGGGGAGCGGGTCGCAGGGGTATGGGTATGGAAAGCTGCGGCCCGCGGAATGGGGACGGCTTAGCGCGCGACGCGGGTGCCACCGTCGGCGGCGGATGCCACGGCTGCGATCTCGTCTGCGGTCACCAGGTTGGAATCGCCCTTGATGGTGAGCTTGAGGATCGAGGCGGCGATGGCGTAGTTGACGGCGTCCTGCGGGGCAAAGTCGTTGATGAGGGCATGGACGAGGCCGGCGTTGAAAGCATCGCCGGCGGCAACGCCCTCGAGCACGTGCACGTCGTGAGCAGGGGAGAACCAGTGCTCGCCGCTCTCGGCGTCAAAGAGCATGCCCATCCAGATGGAGCGCTCGACGCAGGAGATGTTGCGGACGACCGAGGCGACCTTCTTGCAACCGTACTCGGCGCAGATCTGACGGGCCATCTCGACGTAGGTGTCGCGCTCCTCGATGCCGTGGGCAAGGGAGCCGGAGACGCAGGTCATACCGAGGCCGGCAGGAGCGTCCTCGTCGTTGGCAATGCAGATGTCAACGAGCGGCAGGAGTTCCTTCATGGTGGCCTGCGACTTCTCGGGCGACCACATCTTGCCGCGATAGTTCACGTCGCAAACGGTGGTGATGCCCTTGGCGCGGCAGGCGGTGAGGGCATCCTTGCAGGCGGCGGCCATCTCGTCGGAGACGGCGGGCGTCACGCCGGAGAAGTAGAAGACATCGACACCCTTGAGGATCTCGTCCCAGTCAAAGACGTCGCGCTTGGCCATGTTGATGGCAGAGTACTTGCGGTCGTAGACGCAGCCGTTGCCGCGCTGCGAGGCGCCGACCTCAAACACATAGGAGCCAAGACGGTCGCCCTGGCGCACGACGCGTGAAGTATCGACGTCGTAGACCTTCAGCGAACGCAGGGCGCACTCGCCCAGACGGTTGGCCGGGACAACGGAGACGTAAGCTGCCTTGTCACCCTGGTAGGCCAGGGAAAGCGCGGTGTTGGCTTCGGCGCCGCCGTAGCGGACATCAAACTCGGTCGCCTGCTCAATGCGCAGATGATCTTTGGGCGAGAGCCTCATCATGATCTCGCCGAAGGTAAGAACCGTTTTACCCATGGTCGCGCAGCTCCTTCTTGCTCGTGCGTACACCTTTGATATGGCGTTGGCACGGAGGTGCCAAGACGGTAGGGTACATCTTTGCACCTCCGTGCCAACGCTTGCCGAAATCGGTTTACGAAATCGGTTTCGTTTCGAGTTGTAGTATACTCATCTACAACGTTTTGCAAGCGAGATTTTTAAAAAAATGCCTAAAATGGCTCAGACTGCTGACAATTGGGAAACGGGGTGCGCTATGGCGCAGATGAGGATTAAGGACATTGCTGCCGAGGCGGGCGTGAGCCCGGCCACGGTCTCGCGCTATCTCAACAACCGCCCCGGGCAGATGACCGAGGAAACCCGTGCTCGCATCGCGGCAGTTATCGAGCGCACCGGCTATCGTCCACGTGCCGCCGCGCGCAATCTGCGCAGCTCGCGTACCAACCTCATCGGCGTGATCTTGGCCGACATTGCTAACCCGTTCTCCAGCGCCATGCTCGAAGGGCTTTCCGCCAGCGCCGCCGCGCGCGGCTGCTCGCTCATGACGGCCATTAGCGGCAACGACCCCGCCAAGGAGGCAGAGTCGCTCACCAGACTTATCGATGCCGGCGTGGACGGCCTGGTCGTCAATACCTGCGGAGGCAACGACAAGGCGATCGCCGAGGCTGCGGGACGCCTGCCCGTCGTGCTGCTCGACCGCGATGTTGCCGACGGCGGTGTCGATCTGGTGACCTCCAACAACCGTGAGCTGGTCGCCGGCCTGGTAGACGCCTTGGCCTCTGCTGGCAGCGAGCGCCTGTGCCTGCTCACCGAGGCAAGCGATGACAGCCCCGTGCGTCGCGAGCGCGCCGAGGCGTTTGCCGACGAGCTCTCGCGCCGCGGCCTGGCCGGCGAGGTCGTCACCTTGGCGGACGGTGGTGTCGAGGGTGTCAGTCGCCTGGACGAGACCATCCGCGGCTATGCGGGTAAAAAGCTCGGCCTCATTGCCGTCAACGGCTTGGTTTTCCTGCGCCTGACCGAGGCGCTGGCCCAGCTGGGGCCCTCGTTGCCCGCGGGTCTCAAGATTGCAACGTTTGACGACTATCCCTGGAACCACGTCCTCTTTGGCGGTGTGACCACGGCCGCGCAGGACACTCTTACCATTGCCGAGCGCGTAGTCGAGCGCCTGTCCGAGCGTATCGATGTCGTTACCACTACGGTGGGCGATGCCGCAAAGCTCGCCCCCAAGCGCATCGAGATCCCCGGCCACATCGAACACCGCGCTTCGACCTCGCGCTAGCCGCTCGTTCGCAATGGCCTGCTCAAGCACGTTTTTTGAGCGCTTGATACGCTTTAACCCTGCGGAAACATTTTTCTGCGATAGTATCTGCGATATAGACCAGTCGAAACCCGCCCGAAAGAAAGGGGAGCGACATGAACCAGCAGAACATCGATTACGTACTCCGCTCCGTAGAGCAGCGTGACATCCGCTTTGTGCGTCTGTGGTTTGTCGACATTCTCGGCCGCCTCAAGAACTTTGCCATTAGCCCCGAGGACCTCGAGGTCGCTTTTGAGGAGGGTATTGGCTTTGACGGCTCCGCCATCGAGGGTTTTGCCACGCCCGAGGAAGCCGACATGCTGGCGTTCCCAGACGCTTCGACCTTCCAGATCCTGCCGTGGCGCCCGAGCCACAACGGCGTCGCCCGCGTGTTCTGCGACGTGTGCACTCCCGATCGCAAGCCATTTGCCGGCGACCCGCGCGATGCCCTGCGCCGCATGTTCCGCAAGGCCGAGAAGGCTGGCTATCTGCTCAACGTGGGTGCCGAGCTGGAGTATTACTACTTCCCCGACGAGCACACCCCCGAGCCGCTCGACAACGTGGGCTACTTCGATCTTTCGGTGAGCGATGCCGCCCGCGACCTGCGTCGCAACACGGTTCTCACGCTCGAGAAGATGTCCGTGCCCGTGGAGTACACCTTCCACGCCGCCGGCCGCTCACAGCATGGCATGAGCCTGCGTCACGCCGAGGCCCTGAGCATGTCCGACGCCATCACCACGGCCAAACTCATCATTAAGCAGCAGGCCTACGAGAGCGGTTGCCACGCCTCCTTTATGCCCAAGCCGTTGGCGGGCGAGGACGGCAGTGCCATGTTCCTGTGCCAGTCGCTGTTCGACCATGACGGCAACAACGTCTTTTGGGGCGAGGACGACGAGAAGTACCACCTCTCCGATATCGCCAAGCACTACATGGCCGGCATCTTGGCGCACGCGCGCGAGATCAGCGCCATCACCAACCCCACGGTCAACTCGTACAAGCGCATCACCACGGGTGGCGACTCCGTGCCGCAGTACGCCACGTGGGGCCTGCGCAACCGCGCGAGCATGGTCCGCATTCCGGTCTACAAGCCCGGCAAGCAGCTGTCCACGCGCATCGAGCTGCGCAGTCCCGATCCCATGGCCAATCCGTACCTGGTCAACGCCGTTACGCTGGCGGCTGGTCTGGATGGCATCGAGCGCAAGCTGGAGCTCCCGCCCGAGGCCACGGCCGAGACGCTCAAGCTTACCGACCGTCAGATGGTCGAGGCCGGCTACACGCCGCTGCCGCGCTCGCTCAAAGAGGCGCTCGACGTGTTTGAGGACTCGCAGTTTATGAAGGATGCCCTCGGCGAGCACATCCACAGTTTCTTCCTCAAAAAGAAGCGCGACGAGTGGCATAAGTTTGAGTCTACGATCACCGAGTGGGAGATCAAGCACTACCTGGCGAACTCCTAATCGCGCTGGCTTGTTCCAGTACGATTGAGCTCATTTCTTTGGAGGCCGATATGTCCGAAAAGAGTGCCCTGTTCATGGCGCGCACGACGCGCTTCCACGAGTTTGCCCGCAGCTTGACGACTACCCTGGGTGTCGAGGTGAGCCTGGCAACCCCCGATTCGCCAACTGCGGCGCACGACTTTGACCTGCTGATCCTCGATTCCGATGGCATCCGCAGCGACCGCATCGATCAGATTGCCAAGTGGCTTGACGATCGCGGCGGTGTCCCCATGCTGGTGATTGTCGACGACGAGGCACTCGGCACCTTGCGCCTGCCCAATCACGCGCATGCCGACTTTGTATGCCCTACGGCGACGCCCAACGAGCTCAAGGCTCGCGCGCAGCGTCTGATGGGCGAGGAGGAGACCGTCACCGCCGACGATGTGCTCAACATCGATAACCTCGAGATCAACCTGGCCACCTACCAGGTGACGCTCGATAACGAGCCCATCGACCTTACGCTGATGGAGTACTCGTTGCTGAGCTTTTTGGCAACACACCCCAACCGTGCCTACAGCCGCGAGGTGTTGCTGCACCGCGTGTGGGGCTTTGAGTACTGCGGCGGCACGCGCACCGTCGACGTGCACATCCGACGCATCCGCTCCAAGGTGGGCCCGCAGATCGCGGCGCACATCACCACCGTCCGCGGCGTGGGCTATCTGTTTAAGGACTAGCAAGTAAATAGAGGGCAATGTGAGGGTACCGGAGATTTCTCCAGTACCCTTTTCTCGTTTAGGGCGAAAAGAAGACCTTTCACCGATTAAAAGTGTGTCAGTAAAAACAATATCAAACGTATAACACTATCTAGCGAATATCATTTAGTTACCGTATCTCCCTACTACACGGATGGAGGAAGAAATGCGTTATTCGAGAAAGGTGATTGTCGGATTCATAGTGTTGCTTGCCGCCCTGATGTCTCCAAGGTTGGTTTTTGGAGACGACGACTTGGTCCGTGTCACACCGCAAATAGCTGTGGAGCAAGCGCAGGCTTTCTTTGATGATGTATCGGATGAGCCGGTGACCGCTTGTGACCCAGTAAAAATGGTGAATTCCGATGGGGAATCAATCGGGTATATCGTTCGTGCGAAGCGGGATGACGTTAACTATGGCTACGTCGTATTTGATTCAGAGCGATCTTGGTGGATCAGCGAATACTGCTTGGCTCCGAACGCTCTTTTACCTATCGAGAGTGCAAGCGAAGAAATTGCACTCCTCGCATCCTCGGATAACGTCGTTGCGTTAAAGATTGACGAGCTAACTGTTGGCGTTGCCGACTTAGATAAAAACATTGTTTTAGACGCAAGTGGAAAAAAAGTACCAAATAAATTGTCCTCGGGAGGCAATCGCAGCGGATCGCCGGAACATTTCGATGACGTTTTTGTATCTGCCAAGGATTTGTATAAACAGGGATATGTTGTTGATGCGAGCAAAACGGTTTCGGGAATAATAACGCCAACGCAAACAGAAGTTATCAAAGAAACGGGGACTTATGCTTGCGCTGTTTCGGCAATGTTTGCAGTTAGCAGTCACTATGTGACTTTGAACCGCCTTAAATTGCCCGATTTATACTCGGAGCTTTGGAGGCTGTCGGGGACATGGGAAGAAGAAGGAGGAAAGAAATATGATCAAGCGACTGGTCTGTACTTTACTCAAGGCAAGACTTCTCCTGACAAACCCGCTCCGGCCTTAAAGGAGTTTTGTGCAAGACGAGGCAAGGAGCTTGAGACGTCATTCGTTTGGTATCCGTCATGGGATTCCTTTAGGGTGAATACCGACTCGGGGAATCTGAGTATTTTCTCTGGAAGGCTCCGGTCAAATGGCAGCGGGCACGCAATGGCAGTTGTGGGCTACGTGGCAATGCATAACACATACTCGAATGCCAAGAAGTACCTGCTTGTTGTTTGGAATGGATGGACAAACCAGCTACAGTTTCTTCCATATGACGTATCAATTTACACGTCTCACGATGGCACATATTGCAAGGGTTGATTGTACTCGTGAACGGCGACAAGTTCATTCGAAGGGCAATGCTCCTATTGGTGCTTTCCTTTGCTTTGCTCACCGCAGCGAGCTTCTTTCTGTTAAGGGCGACTAATGGGGGAGAAAACGACACGGTTGTTGCAGTCGAGGTGCGTGCTCTATCGGATGTTCATAACGGGCAATTTGAGGCGCTTATGCCAAGTGGTTGCCGTAAGAGAATCGATATGCGCCGTAAGTCAAGTTCCGGATATGTCTCAGGGTTGAAAGCAGGTGATAAATGGATTCTAGTTTTTGTGGAAGATAAGGAACTTGACGGGACTGTTCTGTATCCCCATTCAGCTGAGAAAGTCAAATCAAGTAGACAAGGGGAATGAAGAATGATTGATAGAAAGCAGTTCTTAGGTCTGATGGCGGGGGCTCCTATTTTGATGCGAGCCGGGATGGCAGAAGCCGTGGAGTTGCCGGACGCTCAGAAGCGATTGACGCTCGTAGTCGACACGGTGGTCAGAGATGAAAATGGCAATGAAAAAACGCGAACAAGAAGCAGAGAGACTATTTTCACGCCAGAGAGCAAAACTGTGTCTGCCGACGCTATGGCCGGTGATGTCATAACAATCCAGAGGGAATCAGATGAAACGTTGCCGCTGCTTGCCAAGATTGAGCTCACAGTCGCTTATTATAACGATAAAACAGAAATTGAGATTCGTTCCGGAAAGTACTCGATAGTCCAAATCGATCCGCTTGTGATGTACGCAAACGCTTGGTATGCGCTCATGCAGAAAGATAAATATGTGATGAACTACTTCACAGAAAGCGAAGCATCATATGAAACGGGGTGGGGGCCAACGCCATACGACGCGGAGAAGGATAAATGGACGTGCGGATCAGGCATGGGTGCGACGATTACGGACTTTATTAACGATTCAACATATAATTTTGCTATCGACTGTTATATTGAATAGACATGACGGCATAAAACGAATTGGCTTATAAGCATGTCATTACTTAAGCAAAGCTGAAATCTTGGCATCTAGTGCTCGGGACTGCCCAGCTTGGGGTACAAATCAACGTGAACAATGATGGCCCGCCACGGTGTTTGGCGGGCCTTTGGTTATTTGACGAAAGGATCGCAGCTATGAGCGAGAACGATTCCCAGCGTCCCCAGGATGTTGGCAATGCCGGCGAGACTCAGCAGCAGCCGCGCGTGCAGGTGGAGTCGACGCCTGCCGACGGCAACAACATTCCCTACGTGCAGGCCTACGATACGCAGACCGGCAAGCCGCTGGGCGGCCAACAGGTCGTGAACAAGCACACAGTGGTCAAGACTAAGACCAAAAAGCTGCCGATCTTTATTACGGCGCTTGCCGGTTGTGCCTGCGGCGCCCTGCTGGTCATTGCGCTCATTATGAGCGGCACGCTCAACATTGGCGGCGGAAAGAATGCCGTGACGGCGGGTGCTTCGGGTTCATCGACGCAAAAGATTACGATTGATTCCGAGGACACCACGCTGGCCGAGGCCGTTTCTGCCAAGGCGTTGCCCTCCGTGGTTTCCATTACCGCCACTTCGAGCGGCAGCCAGAATGGCTCGCTTTCGCAGTCTGCCGACGAGTCGGACAGCTCGGGCAGCGTCGGTTCGGGCGTGGTGCTCGATACCGAGGGCCACATCCTCACCAACAACCACGTGGTCGATGGCTATGACCAGTACGTGGTGACCATGGATGACGGCACCACCTACGAGGCCGAGTTCGTGGGCAACGACGCTTCGAGCGACCTGGCCGTCATCAAGCTCAAGGACGCAGACGCCTCCAAGCTCACGCCGATTGAGATCGGTGATTCCTCCAAGCTCAACGTGGGCGAGTGGGTCATGGCGATCGGCTCGCCGTTCGGCAACGAGCAGTCTGTCTCCACCGGTATCGTCTCGGCGCTCTACCGCTCCACGGCCATGAGCTCTACCAACGGTAACACCATCTATGCCAACATGATCCAGACCGATGCCGCCATCAACCCGGGCAACTCCGGCGGCGCGCTCGTCAACGACAACGGCGAGCTGGTAGGCATCAACTCGCTCATCGAGAGCTACTCAGGTTCCAGCTCGGGTGTTGGCTTTGCTATTCCCGTTAACTACGCCAAGAACATTGCCGACCAAATCATCGACGGCAAGACGCCGGTTCATCCGTACCTGGGAGCCACGCTTTCGAGCGTCAACGCGCTCAACGCCCGTACCAACAAACTGAGCACCGATAGCGGTGCCTACGTGGCGAGCGTTGTCGAGGACGGTCCCGCTGCCAAGGCTGGTATCCAGGAGGGCGACGTCATCACCAAGCTGGGCGACGACGAGATTACGAGTGCCGACGGCCTGATCATCGCACTGCGCAGCCACGAGGTGGGCGAGAAGGTCGAGATTACGCTCATGCGCGGCAAGGAAGAGAAGAAGGTCACCGTCGAGCTGGGCTCCGACGAGGAGCTGCAGAACCAGCAGCAGAACGACAGCGCGACCGATACCGGCAACGGCGGTATTACCGACGAGCAGCTGCGCCAGTATCTGGAGGAGCTGCTGGGCCAGCAGGGCCAGGGTCAAGGCCAAGGCTATGGCCAGGGTTTCTAACGAGCCGTATTGCACATATCGAAGCCAGAGGGGACTGTCCCGCCAACGCGGGACAGTCCCTCTTTTCTTTCAAGACTTTAGTCTGCTGGCCGCGCAGCGGCCAGCTTTAAACCACCCGCTATGCGGGTGGAGACAAACGGCTTTACAAAGCCACCCCTCCGACCGATATTGACGATTGTTCAGGCCGTCAAGAATTCGAGTCGAAGGGGTGGTCGCCATGGCCCAGAAGGCCTACAGCCTTTCCCACACGAAGTGGATGTGCAAGTACCACATCGTGTTCACGCCGAAGTATAGGCGCAAAGTGATCTACAACCAAATCAGGAGCGACATAGGGGAGATCCTCAGGAAGCTGTGCGAGTACAAGGGGATCGAGATAATCGAGGGGCACCTGATGCCCGACCACGTGCACGTGCTGCTGGCGATCCCGCCGAAGTACAGCGTCGCGAGCGTCATGGGCTACCTGAAGGGGAAGAGCTCGCTGATGATATTCGACAGGCACGCCAGCCTCAAGTACAAGTTCGGCAACAGGAAGTTCTGGGCGGAGGGCCACTGCGTGTCCACCGTCGGCCTGAACGAGGCGACGATCGCCAAGTACATCAGGGAGCAGGAGTCCCACGACATCGCGCTGGACAAGCTGAGCGTGAAGGAGTACGAGGACCCCTTCAAGAGGGGGTGATGCCGCCGGTTCGACCGGCGCGCCACGGGTCAAGATGCACTAGGCCTGGACGAAGTCCGGGCCCGCGCCTTTAGACGCGAGCCCGGGGCCCGTGGGTTATACCCTAAGAGCAAACCACCCTTTTTAAGGGTGGTTCTGATTATTGATCCGTTGGGGACGTGGAAACGGATCATTTAGAAATGGCACGGATATGAGTTGATCGCGCGATCCACTCCGGTCTGGCGGCTGCCGATTCGATGCGGTTCGAAAGGGTTATTCGGCGCCATGGCGACCGGTGGTACTCTTGTATCCGTTTGAAATCGAGCGAAGGAGTGCCGCTATGGAGCAATCGAGCCTGTTTGGTGACGGCGTGGACATCGATACCGAAACGCCCGCGAGTGCGGATGCCGCCGCACCGACCGACGCCCATGCCCAGGCGGCAGCGCGCGCGGCCGAGCTGCGCCACGAGCTCGATTACCACGCCTATCGCTACTACATGCTCGATGCGCCCGAAATCACGGACGCCGCCTTCGACAAAATGCTCGTTGAGCTGCAGGAGATCGAGGCGACCTACCCCGACCTGGTGACGCCCGACAGCTATACCCAGCGCGTGGGCGGCTACGTGAGCGAGCAGTTTACGCCGGTCACGCATATGGCGCGCATGTATTCCATGGACGATGCCATGGACCTGGACGAACTCGACGCGTGGCTCCAGCGCGCCGAGGATGCGCTCGGCGCCGGCAGCGTTACCTATACCTGCGAGCTTAAGATCGACGGCCTGGGCGTGGCCCTTACCTACCAAAACGGCACCTTCGTGCGCGCGGCCACACGCGGCGACGGCACCACGGGCGAGGACGTGTCGCTCAACGTGCGAACCATCAAGGATGTGCCCGTGCACCTGTCCGAGCCGGCGCTCGCCCACATGGGCGCCGACCGCGAGCGCACCATTGAGGTGCGCGGCGAGGTCTATATGCCCAAGGGCAGCTTTGTTCGTCTGAACGACGAGGCCGATGCCGAGGGGCGCGACCCCTTCGCCAACCCGCGCAACGCCGCCGCCGGCAGCCTGCGCCAAAAGGACCCCAAGGTCACGGCGCGCCGCGACCTGGCTACCTTTATCTACGCCATTGCCGATACCGATCGGCTGCACGTCCACAGCCAGCGCGAGTTCCTGGACTGGCTGCGTAGCGCCGGCTTTAGCGTCAACCCCAACGTTGCCCGTTGCGCCACGCCGGCCGAGGTCCACGAGTTCTGCGCCCAGGCCCTCGAGCATCGCGGTGACCTGGACTACGACATCGACGGCGTGGTCGTAAAGGTCGACAGCTTCCAGCAGCAGCTCGACCTGGGCTTTACTGCCCGCGCACCGCGCTGGGCCATTGCCTTTAAGTTCCCACCCGAGGAAAAGCAGACCGTCCTGCGCGAAATTCGCATCCAGGTGGGTCGCACCGGTGTGCTCACGCCGGTCGCCGAGTTCGACCCGGTGACGGTTGCCGGCTCCACCATCGCGCGCGCCACGCTGCACAACATCGACGAGATCCGTCGCAAAAACGTGCGCGAGGGCGACACCATCATCGTGCACAAGGCGGGCGACGTGATTCCCGAGGTCGTGGGCCCGGTGCTCGACAAGCGCCCGGCCGATTCGGTTGACTGGCACATGCCCGAGGTCTGCCCCGTGTGCGGTAGCCCCGTGGTTCACGAGGATGGCGAGGTTGCCTACCGCTGCGTGTCCATCGACTGCCCCGCACAGCTCAAGGAGCGTTTGCTCCACTGGGTGAGCCGCGGCTGCATGGACGTCGATGGCCTGGGCGACGAGATCGTCGACAAGATGATCGCCGCCGGGCTGATCCACGATGTCGCAGACTTCTACCAGCTCACGGTCGACGACATCGCCGGCCTGGACACGGGCCGCGTGTACGCCAGCTCCAACAGCAAAAAGGGCGTCAAGAAGGGCGATCCCATTCCGGTGGGCCTCAAGACGGCCGAGAAAATCATCGCCGAGCTCAATAAGTCCAAGAGCCAGCCACTCGGTCGCGTGCTGTTTGCCCTAGGCATCCGCCACGTGGGCAAAAGCGTGGGCGAGGTCATCGCCGAGCGATTCCTGTCGATTGACAAGCTCATCTTGGCGAGCGAAGAGGATATCGCCGAGTGCGAGGGCATCGGTCCCAAGATTGCGGCGAGCGTCAAGCAGTTCCTGGCCGTGCCCGAAAACCTTGCCGTGCTGGAGCGTCTGCGCCAGGCGGGCCTTTCGCTCGAGGTCGACTTGGGCGCCGCGCATGCACAAGCCGCAGCCGACGCGGGCGTGGCGGGCGAGCTCGCCGATGCACAACCGCTCGCGGGTCTGACCTTCGTGCTCACCGGCACGCTCGTCAACCGCACCCGCGACGAGGCAGGCGCGGCGCTCAAGGTGCTCGGCGCCAAGGTTTCGGGCAGTGTTTCAAAGAAGACGAACTATCTGGTCGCCGGCCCCAAGGCGGGTTCCAAGCTCACCAAGGCCGAGCAGTTGGGTGTGCCCGTGCTGGACGAGGATGCGCTCGAGCGGATCTTGGCTACTGGCGAGGTGCCGGAGGCGTAATGGATATCGAGAATCGCAATTGCTCGCAGGCGGAAGGGCGCGCGAGGCATTCCCAAGTGCAGGCAAAAGAGCGCTTAATGATGCGAATTTGCGTTGCCGAGCGCGAGCGCGCGGCGGGTGCATCTCGCGATGCCTTTGAGGCGTTGACCGAGTTTGAGGCGAGGCTCGGTCTAGCCTAGAGAGACCGGCACCGTGACCTGCGTCACGTAGGTTGCTGGGTCGTCGCTGATGATGTCGTCGATGAGGGCGATTTCGCGCGAGGGACCGGCGGGGGACAGGTCGCGCTCGTGCATGTAATCGAGTAAGCGCTCATAGCGCGGGGCCGCCTGACCGTGCGTGCCGCGGAAGCTGACCGTCAGACACCGCGCGGCGGGACGTACTTCGACATCGCCCAGGTAATCGTCCGTGTCATCCAGCAGCAGAAAAACCTCGTCGTAGCCATCAAAGTCGCCGGCGGCAAGGCGTTCGGGCGCGATCCCGACGCCCAAGTTGCCCAGAAAGACAAAGGTCTCGTGCTGACCCTTCTGCAGCTGACGAATCTGCCATTCCAGCGCATATGCGTCGGTAGGGTTGACGCGTTCGCTCAGCACGGCGCAGTGAAGCTCGGGCGCATCGATTGTGCAAATGGTATCGAGCTCGGTGTTTAGGGCATCGTGCAGCAGGGCAAGTCGGTTATCGATCTTGCGCGACACGCGCTCCAGCTCGCTGCGCTTGCGCTCGATGAGCTCCTGCTGCTGAGCCAGCTGCCGCTGCATGAGGTTCACATCGCGCGTTGTCACAAACTCGCGGATTTGTGCGAGCGGCAAGTTGAGAACACGCAGGTGGCTGATGGTGTTGAGGGTGGAGAGCTGCCGCGATCCGTAGTAGCGGTACCCACTCGTCGGATCGACATATGCCGGTTCCAATAGCCCCATCTGTTCGTAATGGCGCAGTGTGCCCACGCTCAAATTGAGCAAGCGCGCCACCTCGCCAATGCGGAGCAGGCCCTCGGTGTGTTCGCTTGGCATGTCGGTCACAGGACCGCTCCTTTCGGTAAAACAGGGGAGAGGCGCTAGGCCTGCGTTGCCCCGCTACGCTATCAGCTTGTCAAAAGCCCCGCGCCGGTTGAGCACGGTAAATGCAATCACACAGATGACCGCCGACAGAATCGACCCGCACGGCGAGGCGATACCCATGGGGAACAGCGTGTCGGAATAGGCGTTCGACAGCAGCCAAGCGCCGGGCACGCGAATGAGGGCCACGGCCAGCACGTTGTGCGCAAAGCCGATGTAGCTCTTGCCGTATGCGGCGAAAAAGCCGCTAAAGCAAATGTGGATGCCGGCAAAAATTGCGTCGAAAATATAGCTGCGCATATAGCCGGTACCGGCGGCGACTACTGCAGCGTCCTTGGCAAAAAAGCCGATAAACGCCGGCGCCACCAGCCACATCAGCACCGTGATCAGGCAGCCGTACACCACCGAGATGGTCATGGCGTCCTTGAGTACCTGACGCGCGCGATCGCCCTTGCCCGCGCCGGCATTTTGCGCCGTGAGCGCGCTGACGGTAGCGCCCATGGAACTCGGCACAATGAACAAAAAGCTGATCATCTTTTCGACCAGGCCCACGGCGGCGGCATCAACCAGGCCGCGGTGGTTGGCGATGACGGTGATAAACATAAACGCCACCTGGATGCAGCCGTCCTGCACGGCCACGGGCACGCCGATCTTAAGGATGCTGCCGAGCACCTCGGGCTGGGGGCGCAGGTCGCTGCGCTTGAGGTGAATGTGCGTACGGCGGCTCTTGAGCCACACAAGCGCGAGGGCCACGCTCGCCGTCTGTGCGATAACCGTGCCGAGTGCGGCGCCTACGGGGCCGAGCCCCATGTGGCCGATAAACAGAAAGTCGAGCGCGATGTTGATGATGCACGCCACGCCAATCACGTACATGGGCGAGCGCGAATCGCCTAGGCCGCGAAAGATGGCCGAGAGGATGTTGTACGCGGCGATAAAGGGAATGCCCATAAAGCAGATACGCAGGTAGGCGGCGGTTCCTTCGACCGCTTCGGCCGGCGTGCCAATGAGTGCCACAATCTGCGGACACAGTGCGAGCAGGACAGCGGCCAGCACCACCGAGACACCCATAAAGAGCGTGATGGTGTTGCCGATGGCGGCTTCGGCGCGGTCGAAGCGGCGCGAACCCACGGCGTGGCCGACGATGACTGTCGTTCCCATGGCCAGGCCCACGAGCGTCACGGTAATGATATAGAGCGTCTGCGCGCCGTTGCCCACGGCGGTGATACCGGCGGCACCGCTAAACTGCCCCATCATGTACAGGTCGGCCATGCCGTAGAGCATCTGCAAAAAGTACGAGAGCATATAGGGCAGGGCAAAGACCGCGATGGTCTTGAGGACATTGCCGCGTGTGAGGTCGTGTTCCATGGGCGGGGCACTTTCTGGCTTGGGTTGTTTAGCTACCAGTGTAGTGAAAACCCTATAACGATTGTAGAGTCAAGGTTTGTGATGACGACGGGGCGAAAAAGTCACGCTCGCGTTCATTTCCAATTGAATACAGGGGCGCGTCCTGCGAGCTTGGTGCCTGCACTAGCCTTACAGAAATCGATTTCGGAACACTTGACACCGCTGCACGGCGCGCCATAATACGTGGGTTTGCGAACAACGTTTGATGGGGGATGAACCTGCGTGCGCAATCTCAAGATTTTGTTTTCCTATCTGGGGGCATACCGCCGCGATGCCATGCTCGGCGTGCTCTTTGTGACGGCCGAGACGGCGCTCGAGCTGTTTATCCCGGTCATCATGGCAAATATCATCGACGTGGGCGTGCCCGCGGGCGACATCAACTATATGCTGTTGCAGGGCACGTATATGTTGATATGCGCTGCATTTTCGCTGGTACTTGGCTTGGGCTATGCGCGCACGTCTGCCCGCGTTGCCTCGGGGCTGGGCGCTAACCTGCGCGAGGCGGAGTATCGCAAGATTCAGACGCTCGCCTTTGGCAATCTGGACAACTACGATGCCAGCTCGCTCGTCACGCGCATGACCACCGATATCACCGTCATCCAAAACGCCATCGGCAACGGCTTTCGCCCCATGGTGCGCGGCCCCGTGACGCTCATCGTCGGCTTGGTCTATGCGCTGGTGCTGTCGCGTCCGCTCGCCACCGTTTTCGCGATCATCCTGCCGGTGCTGGCGATCGTGCTGGGCGTTATCACCTATCGCGTCAGTCCGCTCTACCGCCAGCTGCAGACCTCGATGGACCATCTCAACGGTGTGGTGCAGGAGGACCTCACCGCCGTGCGCGCCGTCAAGGCGTACGTGCGTGCCGAGCACGAGGAGGCCAAGTTCGACGCCGTCAATACCGAGCTCGCGCATACGGCGACCAAGACCTTCGGCAACGCCGTGCTCAACCTGCCGGTGTTTCAGCTGTCGATGTACGTGGCGGCGCTTTCCATTCTGTGGATCGGCGGTCGCATGATCCTTGCCGGCGAGCTCGGCGTGGGCTCGCTCACGGGCTTTATGAGCTATGTGCTGTTGATCATGAACTCGCTCATGATGATCTCCAACGTGTTTTTGCTGCTCACCCGCGCACTCGCCAGCGTGGAGCGCATCTCGCGGGTGCTCGACGAGCGTTCGCTTATCCAGGCGCCCGACGCTGCCACTGCCGTGCACGGGGTGGCCGACGGAAGCATCGAGTTTCGCGACGTGTCGTTTAAGTACCGCGAGGATGCAGCCGAGGATGTGCTCGAACATATCGACCTTCGCATCGAGAGCGGCTCGACGGTGGGCATCCTCGGCGGCACGGGCTCGGGCAAGAGCTCGCTTGTGCAGCTGATCGCGCGCCTGTACGACGCCACCGAAGGCGCCGTGCTCGTGGGCGGGCGCGATGTGCGCGATTACGACCTGGCCGCCTTGCGCGACGCCGTGGGCATCGTGCTACAAAAGAACGTGCTGTTTACGGGTACCGTGCGCGAGAACCTGCAGTGGGGCAATCCGCAGGCGTCGGACGATGGGCTCCTTGCGGCTTGCCGCGCGGCGTGCGTGGACGAGTTCCTTGATCGCATCGGCGGGCTGGACGGCGAGTTGGGCCAAGGCGGCGCCGGTGTTTCGGGTGGCCAGAAGCAGCGCCTGTGCATCGCGCGCACGCTGCTCAAGCATCCGCGCGTGCTCATTTTTGATGACTCCACCAGCGCGGTCGATATGGCGACCGACGCTAAGATTCGCGAGCATATTGCTCGGATTCCCGATACGACCGTGCTCATCATCGCCCAGCGCATCGCGAGCGTCATGGATGCCGATCACATTGTGGTGTTGGACGACGGTCGTGTCCACGGCGTGGGCACGCACGAGGATCTGCTGGCGGGCGACGCCATTTATCAGGAGATTTATGCCTCGCAGATGGAGTTTGCGGGGAACGCAGACACCGGCGACGGCTGCGACGATGGCTGCGCGAACGATTCGTTTTCCTCCGTCCCCAGCGGATTACCCGTGGAAGGGGGTAAGCGCCATGCCTAAGACCGCAGCCCAAGCACGCCCGGCCGACCTCAAGCGCACGGTGCGCCGCCTGCTCTCCTACATGGGCCACGCCAAGTTCTCGCTGCTCGCGGTGGGCGTGCTCGCCTCCGTCGCCGCCATCGCGAGCCTCGCCGGTACCTACATGGTGCGCCCCATCGTTAACGGTTTGGCCACGGGCGGGGAGGAACTGCTCGCCAAGCAGGTCATCCTGACGGCGATCATCTACGCCGCGGGCGTGCTCTCGGCTCTGGGCTACTCACAGATCATGGTGCGCGCGGCCCAACGCGTGGTGTCCGATATTCGCCGCGACCTGTTCGCGCACATCCAGACGCTGCCGCTCAGTTATTTTGACAGCACGCGCTCGGGCGACATCATGAGCTTTTTCACCAACGACGTCGACACCGTCTCCGAGGCGCTCAACAACAGCTTTGCCAACGTGATTCAGGCCGCCATTCAGGTTGTGGGCACCACGGCCATGCTCATCATCCTTAACTGGCAGCTCACGATTATCACGCTCGTGTGCGATGTGGCCATTGTGCTGTACGCGCGCTACTCGGGCGCGCGCTCTAAGCGTTTCTTTGCCGCCCAGCAGGCATCGCTTGGCGACTTGGACGGATATATCGAAGAGATGGTCTCGGGCCAAAAGGTCATCAAGGTCTTTAACCGCGAGGTAGCGAATGTCGCCGGCTTCACCTGCCGCAACGACGAACTTCGTCGCACCGGCACCGCCGCGGTGAGCTATGCCAACTCCATGGTGCCCATGACCGTCGTGATTGGCTACGTCAACTATGCCATCGTCGCCGTGGCGGGTGGCATGCTCTGCATCAAGGGGCTCGCCGACGTAGGTGCGCTCGCGAGCTACCTGGTCTTTGTGCGCCAGGCGGCCATGCCCATCAACCAGTTTACGCAGCTCGGCAACTTCTTACTCAATGCGTTGGCCGGCGCCGAGCGCCTGTTTGCGGCTATGAACCTTAAGCCCGAGGTGGACGAGGGCCGCGTGGAGCTGGTGCAGACGGGCGACGCCGCATGGGCGTGGAAGATTCCCGAGGGCCAGGGCGTGGGCGTCTACGGGCACCTGCATGACGTGGCGGACGTTGATGAGTCGGGCCGCGCGGTGGCTGCTGACGGTACCGAGCTCACGTGCGGCTTGGTCCCGCTTGCCGGCGACGTGCGCTTCCATGCCGTGGACTTTTCCTATGTGCCGGGCACCCGTGTGCTCACGGACCTCAACCTGTTTGCCAAGCCGGGGCAAAAGATCGCGTTTGTGGGCTCGACGGGTGCCGGAAAGACGACCATCACCAACCTCATTAACCGCTTCTACGAGGTCGATGACGGCGAGATCACGTACGATGGCATCGACGTCAAGCACATTGCCAAGGCCAGCCTGCGCGGGTCGCTCGGCATTGTGCTGCAGGACACGCACCTGTTTAGCGGCACCATTGCGCAGAACATCCGCTTTGGCAAGCTCGACGCGACCGACGAGGAGGTGCGTGCCGCCGCCGAGGCAGCCTGCGCCGACTCGTTTATCCGCCGCCTGCCTAGGGGCTACGACACGCCGGTCACGGCCGACGGTGCCAACCTGTCGCAGGGCCAGCGCCAGCTGCTCGCCATCGCGCGCGTGGCCGTCGCCGATCCGCCGGTGCTCATCCTGGACGAGGCCACGAGCTCCATCGACACGCGCACCGAAAAGCTCATCGAGCGCGGCATGGATCGCATCATGCGCGGACGCACCACGTTTATGATCGCGCACCGCCTGTCCACCGTCCGCGACGCCGACGCCATCATGGTCCTCGAACACGGCCGCATTATCGAACGCGGCACCCACGAAGAGCTGCTCGCCCAGCACGGCGAGTACTGGCAGCTGGCGCGTGGCTTAAAAGAGTTGGATTAACCCGTTCGAGCACGATGCTTTGGCCCTCCGTGCCCCCTCACCTCGCCTCAAACCATCACAACATTCGACGTTTTTTGCCAAAATCGGAAAAAGCATCGAATGTTGCGATGGTTTTTCTACCACTCGATCGGGTGGAATCGCTTTCTTGCGCACGAAGGTGTGCGGACCCGTGGGCAGGGGAATAAGGTTGGTTATCCGACTCCATTGGAGGGCTCATGGACCTGCCGATCGTCCTGTCCCATAAGACTGCCTGGCTGTACCACAACGTGGCGCGCCCGTCCGAGCCGCTCTCGCGAGCAAGCAGCCTATACGATGAGGACTCGCTTGCTAACGAGGCGGAGCCGACTGCGGGCCTGTCCAAATTGGGACTCGATGTCAAGGGGCTGAGGGCTTCAGCGGCAGTTGGGATCGTTACCGACTATCTGGTTTCGCTTGGTATTCCACGAGAAGAGCTCGGTCATATCGACACGCTCGTCAACTTCGATTTTGAGCGCTCGACGCCGGCTGGATTTAGGTGCCACGTGTTTGGGGCGCCGGTACCTCCAGACCATCTTCTTGAGGTGGCAGAGGGCCTTCTAGTGGTTGATGAGGTCATGTGCTTTGTCCAAGCGGGTTCGTGGATGAGCGAGCCCGAGCAGCTGGAATATGGGTATGAAATCTGCGCCCGATACCATTTGAATCATCTGTCGACAGACGATTATATCGAGATGGGGCAGAGGTATACCGTTGCCGACTTGATTGCTTATTGCGATGAGAATCGATCTCGTCAGGGGGCCATACGCGCGGCCGCCGTGCTCAAACGCGTGCACGATGGCGCGCGATCGCCCATGGAGACGGCCACCGCAATCATGGTCGTAGCAAAACGTTCCCAGGGAGGGCTGGGATACGCCAAGATCGAGCTCAACCATCGGGTCGATGTTCCCAGCGAGTTCAAGTATCTCGCTAAGGCCGGGTATTTCGAGATTGACGTATATGCGCCTGCGAGCGGTACGGGAATTGAATACAACGGTTCGGACCATCTTGATAAACAGCGCAGCGCGTCGGATGCGGAGCGTATGACCGTGCTGAGCGCGCTGGGCTTTAGGATGATCGTCCTCACCGGGACTCAGTTTGCCCACCAGCTGCAATTGCACCGGGCGGTGAACGCCATCGCACTCGCTATGGGTCTCACGTGCGACCGAAGCGAAGCGTTCCAGAAACGTCAAAACGACCTGCGAGAATTCGTGATTCGACACTGGGGTGGTGGCCTTTAGGGGCGTTCTGGCCCTTCTACGGGGTGCTGTGGGCAGGCAGACCATCACAACATTCGACGTTTTTCGCCAAAATCGGAAAAAGCATCGAATGTTGTGATGGTTTGTATGCTGAGGATGGGCTTGGAAAGTCCGTTTTGCTCGAAGCGACCTGTCCTGTCGTACGGGTGTCGGCATGATTCTCTCGTGCGGTATTATGTTTTCCGAAGAATAAAACGCCGCGTGAGGGGAGGCTGCGTGGACGGGCACGTGCAACATGACGGCTTTGGTCGCGATATCAACTACCTGCGCATTGCCGTTACCGACAAGTGCAATTTCCGCTGCATTTACTGCATGCCGGCCGATGGCGTGGCGCCCCGCGCGCACGACGAGCTGCTCAGCGCCGAGGAAATCGCCCGCTTTGTGCGCCTGGTGGCGGGGGAGGGAATTCGCCGCGTACGCCTGACGGGTGGCGAGCCGCTGGTCAGCCGCCGTATTATCCCGCTCATTCGCGACATCCGCGCGATTCCGCAGATCGAGGACATCTCGCTTACCACCAACGGCGCCCTGCTGCCCAAGCTGGCGCCGCAGCTCAAAGACGCGGGGCTTAATCGCGTCAACATCTCGCTCGACACGCTCGACCCTACGCTCTTTGGAAAGATCACGCACCTGGGCCGGCTCGAACAGACCATGGCCGGCATCGACGCGGCGCTGGCTTGGGGCTTTGAGCCCGTTAAGGTCAACTGCGTTGTGGTGCGTCGGCTCAACCAGGATGTGGCGGCTCTTACGCGGCTGACCGTCGACCGCCCCATCCACCTGCGCTTTATCGAGTACATGCCCATCGGCGACGAGCGTACGAGCTCGCATTGCGCTGTGGACCCGCATGCGCCCGCGCTCAATCCCGAGCTGTGGGACGCGAGCGATACCGTGCCGAGCGACGAACTGCGGGCGCGCATCAATACCGGGGTCGCCGCGACGGGGCTGGCCGAGCTCGAGCCGCTCGACATCAACGACGCTCCTGCCGGCGCGGGCCCTGCGCGCTACTGGCACTTTCCGGGTGCGGCGGGAACGGTCGGCTTCATTAGCGCCATGTCCAACCATTTTTGCGCGAATTGCAACCGTCTGCGCCTGACGGCCGATGGCAACGTGCGTCCGTGCCTGTTCAGCGATGCTGAGTATTCGGTGCGTGAAGCGCTGCGCCGTGGTGATGATATGCAGGTACTTTCGATTTGGCGCGATGCCGTGGCCCACAAACCGCAGGAACACGCGATAATTGAGGGCACGCAACGATTTATGTCCCAAATCGGAGGATGATCATATGGCCAAGAGCAGGTACGCCGATGCCACCAAGGCCGCTCGCAGGGCCGCGATGTCTGCCCACAAAGTCACGGCTGCAGCGAATGCTGGCAACGCCGCCGTGCCCGCGCAGCCGACTGCCAGCGCTGTCACCGAGCCCGCCCGCGACGCCCGTCGCGACGAGCTGACGCATGTGGACGCCAAGGGCGAGGTTCGCATGGTCGACGTGTCCGACAAGGCCGAGACCCATCGCATTGCCATCGCCGAGGGCACCATCCTCATGCATCCCGAGACGCAGGCCATGGTGCTGCAGGACCGCGCCAAAAAGGGCGACGTGCTTGCCTGCGCGCGCGTGGCGGGCATCATGGCCATCAAACGCACGAGCGACATCATCCCCATGTGCCATCCGCTGCTCATTACCAAGAGCAAGTGCGACATTGCGCCCATCGCTCCGGCGGGGACGCCGGCCGAGGACGTGCCCGAGGGCTGGGCGCCGGCGCGCACGGATGGGCAGGTTGGCTTTCACGTACTGGTTACGGCCGGCGTGACGGGCAAGACCGGCATCGAGATGGAGGCCCTGACCGGCGCGAGTGCCGCGTGCCTTACGATCTATGACATGTGCAAGGCCGTCGATCGCGGCATGGAGATCGTCGACGTGCGCCTGCTGCACAAGGAGGGCGGCCGCTCGGGCGTGTGGGATCGCGCAGAGCGTCAGGCCGCTGCTGTTGAGGCCGTGGGAGCCGCGGGCGACGCACCCGCAAGCGCACCTGCCGCCATCGCGCCCGCAGCTCCCGCTCCGGCTGTCCCCGCGATCGCGTTTATCGGCTACCAAAACTCGGGCAAGACCACGCTCGTCGAGAAGGTCATCGCCGAGCTCACGCGCCGCGGCCTGCGTGTGGGTTCGCTCAAGCATCATGGACACCATGGCTTTGATATCGATGTTCCCGCTAAGGATACGTGGCGCCATCACCAGGCTGGCTCCAAGCACGTGGGGCTCATTTGCGCCACGCGCTGGGCGGAGTACGCCGACACGCGCGAGGAGGACGAGATGCCCGCGCGCGAGCTGCTGTCGCGCTACAACGATGTCGACGTGGTGATCATCGAGGGCTACAAGACCGAGGGCTTCGACAACATCGTCGTCGCGCGCTCCGGTGTCGACCGTCTGCGCGGCAAGAGCTCGCTCGACCTGGTCGACGGTCACACGCTGGCCCTTGCCTGCAACGAAGCCCTGGCGCGTCAGGCCTTCGACGCCGGCTTTGCGACCCGAGCCATCAACATCAACGACGCCCGAGCCATCTGCGACCTCATCCAAGACCATCTGGCCTAAAACCTGCCAAAAAGGGACAGGTTTGTTTTGGCAGGTTTTATCTTGGCAAACGTCACTTCCACCACAAAGGTGCCGGCACCTTTGTGGTGGTTTTTGCTTTGGTAGATGTGTGGGACATGCCTTACAATCTACCAAGTAGTTCATGACGGGCGAAAAACGGAGAGAAGGGTCCTGATGCGTCCTTAATGTTTCATGCGGATAGATTGATTTGACAGACGGTGGCGAATGCCCGCCGTCCACATTCGTATGAAACAAGGAGTCTCCATGCTCGTCTCTCTTTTCTCAAAGCTTCAATCATCGCTTTCCGTGCAGGCCAAGCGCCTGGTGGCGATGCGCTTTCTCATCTACACCGGCTTTCAGACCAGTTATTTTATCGGCGTCATCGGAACGCTCACCTATGCAGACGATGCCTCGGTCGTGGCGACATCGCTGGCCGTCCTTTTTATGAACGTATTCGTGATCTTGGGATCCTTTGCGGGTGGCGCTGCGCTCGATGCCTGGGGCCCGCGTCGTCATTTCTTGCTGAGCATCGTCGGCACGCTTGTAACCGGCACGGCAATCATTGCCTTTGGTGGCGCGACCGGCATCGTCCTGCTCGGCGCGGTGTTCCTAGGCTTTACGATGGGGTTCGCCCAGCCCATCGCCACATCCTATCCGGCCTACCTCACCGATGATCCCGTCGAGCTCAAAGACATCAACTCCGCCATCGCCATGTTTTCAAACGTGAGTATCATCGTTGGCCCCACGCTGGGCGGCTTTGTCGCGGCGGCTGCGTCGTCGCGCGCGGTGTTCGTGCTTATGATGCTCTTTACCGTGCTGGCGTTCGTCGTCGGTTGGGGCTTTAGGCCGCAGACCAGCCATATCGCCGGGCATGCGGATACCGATTCGACAGAGGAAGGGGAGCGTGCGGGACGAAGCTCCAACCCTAGCACGTCCGCCCGCGCCACCTTCGCAGCCAGCATCAAGACGGTCTTCACCAACAGCGTCCTCGCGCTACTTTTCTGCATCATTTTTCTTTCGAACTTTGGCTACGGTGCCTTCGATCCGCTCGAGTCGTTTTTCTATCGCGATGTTCTGCACGTTGGCGTTGAGTGGATGGGCTGGCTCTCGTCTGCCTGCGGTGTCGGCGCGGTGCTGGGTGCCGTGCTCGCGCTCCGCTTGCCGCCGCACCTGGTCAACCTTAAAACGCTGCTCGTGGCGCTTATGTCCGTGGGCCTGGGAAGTCTGCTCTATGTGGGGACACCGTACGTGGGCGTGGCCCTTGTCGGCCAGATCGCCCTGGGTATAGCTTGGGGTGTCGTCAACCCGCTCCACAACACCATTGTGCAGACGACGGCTCCGCTCGAGCAGCTTGGTCGCGTCAATTCGGTCATGGGCTTTGGCAATATGTTCGCTGGTGTGGCCCCTCTGGCGATTGCCCCGTGGCTGGCGGCAACATTTGGCGTACAACGGACACTCGTGGGGGCAGGCATGGTCGTGACGGCGGTTCCCGCGGCACTGCTGCTGTTTGGACGCAATCACTTGGAACGTGCCGTAAAGCAGTAAGAAACCATCACAACATTCGGTAAAAATCGCGATTTTGCCGAAAAACGCCGAATGTTGTGATGGTTTGGCCCGTAGACGCCGCGATCACCACAAAGGGGCCAGGCGCCTTTGTGGTGGTTTTTGCTTTGACAGGCCGCGCCTGCGCCTTGGTATACCATGTACACCATTTCTGACCTCATCCAGCACCGCCGCACAACCCAGAAAGGCCCCCATGGACACCACCTCCAGCCATATCAAAGCCGTGTTCTGCGATATCGACGGCACGCTGCTCACGAGCCAGCACACGGTGTCACCGCGCACCGTGGCGGCGATTCGCGCCCTGCGCGAGCGCGGCGTGCTCTTTGGCCTGTGCACCGGGCGCGACGCCCACGCGACCGAGGCCATGTACGAGCTCTGGGGCATCGAAGGCCTGGTGGACGTGATGGTGGGCTGCGGTGGCGCCGAGGTCATCGACCGCGCGCACGACATCAACGAGCTGAGCTATCCGCTGCCGGGCGAGACCATCGCGCGCATCTGCAAGCACATGGCGGACCTTCCGGCAACGCCCGTCTGCCCCCGAGACGGCGTGTTCTACGTGCCCGAGAGCAATGCGTGCATCGAGCACCTGTCGCGCGTCGACGGCGTGCCCTACCAGGTGGTCGATTTTGCCGAGTTTTTGCGCGAGCCGCAGCCCAAGGTGATGTTTACCATGGCGCCCGAGGTAATGCCGCGGGTGATTGAGCGGGCGTCGACGTTTGCCGACGACACTGTTAAGGCGGCGGCTCTGCAAACCACGCAGCGGCTCTACGAGTTCATGGATCCGCGCGTGTCCAAGACGCGCGGCCTTGTGCGCGTGGCGGAGCTCAACGACATGGAGCTCCAGGACATCTGCGTGTTTGGCGATGCCGATAACGACACCTGCATGGTGGCCGACGCCGGCGTGGGCGTGGCCATGGCAAATGGCAGCGACGCCACCCGTGCCGCCGCCGACTTTGTAACCGAGAGCAACGACGAAGACGGCATCGCGATCTTCATCCAGGAGCACCTGCTGTAGCACCGGGGAAGAACACCACAAAGGGGCGGGTACGTTTGTGGTGGTTGCCTAAGCGCGGCCAAGTGTTTGGGTGGTTTTGCCTATGATGCCGAGATTCTTCTAGTTTCGTGTATATAGATATGCGAACATCATTAATTAGCGGCGCGACATCCGCGCAGATTGCTAATGAGGTAGCCTGTAATATAAGCTAGGGCTACCGCTCACCGCTAAATGCCCACCGTTCATAGCATTATTGCATTTGAGTTAAATGTTGTACAAATAATACGCTGGCGAATAAAAAAATAGCAATAGCTAAATTACCAGCAATTTAGTTTTATTTAAGGTTAATAAAAAACAGTCAATTTGAGCAAATGTCAAGAGCGCTGGATTACTGCTACAATAATGTCAGAATCTAGTACATAGATGTTTAAACAAGAAGTACAATACCATTACTAAGCGCGCGCAAATATCGGTTGCGCGTCCAAGCTTGATAGGGAAAGAGCAAGATCGCGGTCTCTTGGGGAGGAGACATCGATGAAAGCGAATTCGGACAAATCTAAGCAGAGTAATAAAGCGACGCGCCGTGTACTGGCAGGCGTTTTGTGCGGAGCCTCCGTTTTGAGCCTGGTACTGTCGCTCGTCATGCCCCCGATCTCTCAGGCCATTGCCAACGATGCCCAGGCGGTTTCTGCCGAGGAAGCTGTGATGGGGGAGGGTTCCTCAAGTGAGTCTACTGGTGTAGACAGCACCACTAACGGGGGTGCCGAAAAGCAGATTAGCGATGATGCCGAGAATGGCGCGAGCGAAGACGCCGCTGCCGCGGGACTGCCGTCCGGCGACGCGGAGGCCAAGGGCGCCGCGCAGCCTTCCGATACACAGCCTTCTGATGATGAAACTAACGATGAAAACGCTATCGCTCCCGCTACCGTCAGTGCCGATGGCTATAACGAGGTGAAAGGTAATATTGCTGAGACGTTCACCAATGGCGGCAAGTTCCGACTGACGGATTTTGCCTATTCGGATAAGCAGATCACCATCACCAAAGACACTGCTATCGATCTTGCGGGACACATGCTCTACCGTGGTTCCGGCAACAAAGACTCCTTCTTTGTGGTCGAAAATGGAGCCACACTCACTATCGAGGATTTAGGTAAAACAAAAGACGAACAGACCCTGGTCGAAACGACGGCGGGTCATCTTGCGTCTATGGAATGGGAAACAAGAAACGGCTCAAATAGTGGCACTCCTAAGAGTCTTACTTACTTTGAGACCAAGAGCACGCCCAATCAAGATGGACTCGGCACAACCGAGACTACGATCAGGCATGTCGTTACGGGCTTTGGCGCTATTGATGCGGCATCGGACAGCGGTTCCGTAAAGCATGTGGTCACCGTTAAAGAGGGCGGCACGCTCGATCTCAAGGGCGGCATGATTACCACGGCCGCCAATCTGAGCGATGACGGCCATGTGATTTTTTCTGAGGGTAAAGTCAAAATCGAAGGCGGTTACGTCACCAATGGCAACGGCGGTGGCTGGGGCGGTGGCCTGTGCATAACGGGCGAGAAGGCGGGCGCGAATGCCAGTCTCGAAATGACAGGCGGCGTGGTCGCGGGAAACAAGTCTGGTTCTGGCGGCGGCATCTATGCTGACAAGGGAGCCACCCTGAAGCTTACGGGCGGAATTATCTCTGGCAACGCTACGTATGAAAACACTTGCAACAGCGGCGGCAGTCCCGAAAATGGTTATGGCGGCGGCGTCTTTACCAAAAATGCTTGCGTTAGTATCAGCGATTCGGCAAGCATTACTAACAATCGTGTCGATTCCAATATCTCTGAATCGTTTAACAATGGCCTGCTCGGTGGCGGTGGCATTGCATGTGTAAATGGTGGCAAGCTCAGTATAACGGGTGGCTCAGTTACTGCTAACTACTCCCATGAGGCTGGCGGTGGCGTTTACGCTGGTTTTTACAACCAGACCATCGAGTTTGAAATGACTGGCGGCACGATTGCCGGCAACGTGGCGGAGAACGCTGAGGGCGGCGGTTTGCGTATCGCTGGCGGTGACAACACTGGTACGATGGCAACAATTAGCGCTGGTGAGAACAGCAAGATTTACATTACGAACAACAAGACTATGACGGGTAAGGATCGCGGCGGCGACTGGGGCGGCGGTGGCGTCTTTATCCAGAAGGGCGGCAAGCTCAATATCGTAAAGACGTTGATTGCCGAAAATGAGGCTGGCGGCTGGGGCGGCGGCGTTGGCGCTTGCCCTACGGGCGAAACAATCGTTTCGCATTCCAACGGTGCCGCTATTTATAACAATAAAGATAATAATGGTGAACACTACTCTGCCGGCGGATATGGGAAGAACGAGGATAGTAACTCCGAGTACATTACCGAGCCCTTCAAAAAATCCGGCCATAAGGATTTCTTCCTGGTGCGTAAAAAAGATGGTGCGAACTCGACAATTGCAGTTGTGCTCGGCAAGATGCTCGGCGGCGACTCGGCTGGTTGGCAGGGCACTTGCGACGGCGAGAAGATCACCATTGAGCCAAATGGCGGCGCCGAGGCCAAGTACATGTTCGGTCTTGAGGCCCATCCGACTGCCGATGCCATGGGAAAGGCGCAGACAGCGGCTACGACCATTATCAGTGGCAACTATTCCTACACCCACGGTGGCGGCATCATGACCAACGGCGATCTTGTCGTTGGCGAGGTCAAGGATCTGAGTGTTTATCCGAGCATGAAGCTCAATGCCACCAAGGTGCTTAAAGATGAAAAGGGAATCTCGCAAGGCCTTAGCACGCACAATTACAGATTTAAGTTGCTGCGCCAGGATGGTGACATCGAGCCTTCTTGGAAAGATGACGACACATTTGATATGGGCGATTGCAGTGTTGCGGGCGAGGCGCCTGTTGATCAAACAAACGGCAATATCACCTTCGACTCTGGCAAGGACTATTCTTCGGGACAATACGTTTTCTATCTAGTTGAGGAACCCATCAGCGGCGAAAACGAATCGAATACCAAATTCGACGAGACCATTTACAAGATCGTGGTAAAAGTTGAGGACAATCCATCCGACACTAAATATCTCATGTCGATTCCTATTAATTATTACAAGGTAAAAGAAATAACCGTTTCTAAAAAGACAGAGAAGGATCCCGACTTCAAACCACTTGGTTCCGGAAGCTATTCCGTTGACATCCCACAAGATAGCTCACAAGATAGCACGAAGACTACGGTTACTATCGGTAACAGTAAGAAACCGACCTTCCTTGATTGGCAACTTCATCCGAACACCTCCCATATTCATCCGTACATGTACGGATGAATATGGGAATCCGATACCCTGAGGG
>ERZ773147.37-NODE-37-length-137599-cov-5.171087_pt1 | contig 137599 bp, 110 predicted proteins | sample MGYA00580851_ERZ773147 | MGnify/ENA primary metagenome ERZ773147 (study PRJEB29015, sample SAMEA2737818) | human gut metagenome | biome: human gut; feature: human-associated habitat; material: faeces | place: China | collected 2012 ... | reverse complement strand
TATCGGGCATTCCCATCGGATCGGCCACTTTATTGACCACAGAGTATTGAAGACCGATACCGATCATAGGATAACTCATGCGACGGTCCATCTTTGCCTTGGCACGATAGGCTTCTCCCTCCGCCTCGAGCATGGCAAGCATGGGATTACGGGTGAAGATGCTGTCGAGCAGCTGCGCGATCTCGCTGACGCCCGAGGGCATAAAGACCTGCCGGCCGCCGTGCGCCTGAAGGATGCGGCGGTAAAACGCGCGCGTGTTCAGTCCGTTGAACAGCAGCCACGAGAATTCGAGGCCGTCCGAGGCGGCGTAGCGGTAGGGCTCGCGGCAGTCGAACAGCACGACCTGTCCGGCGGCGGCGAGCGCTCTGACGCCGCCGAGCGTCAGCTCCATCGCGCCGCTGTGGATATAGAACAGCATGATGTTCTGGTTGTGATCGCCCTGCATGGCGATCTCCGAGCGGTGGTCGAAAGAATACAGGCTGCTGCAAAAGTAATGACCGCCGCGCGTGGGGTAATAAAAAAGCTCGCGTGCAAGCGAGGACGGGGTGAAGAAATATCGTTCCGAGGTTTGATGCACGCCTTTCTCCGGGATCAGCATAAAGCGTCACGCTCCTTTCCTGCATCATAGCAGAATTTACCCTGCTGCGCAAGAGTTAAAGCGTGTTCTGAAAAGAAAAAGCAGAAATTTATACGAAATAATGAATAAAATACGCAGACATTCAGCATTTGCGCAAAATATAATCAGAAGTGCACAATCGCGGAAAAACAGCAGGATTTCGCAGTTATACGGCGAAATGTATCATTGGCAGAGCGGATAAAGCGCCGTATAATAGAGCCATCGAAAGGGAAGCCGCCCTGGAAACGGCACAAAGAGACAAGGAGGAAAACATTTATGAAAATCGCATTTGACGTTGACGTTCTGGCCAAGCAGATGTCCATCAATGATTACGTACACAAGGTCGCAGACTGGGGCTACAAGTACATCGAGCAGTCCCCGCATCCGCGCATCAACCCGTTCTACAAGCATCCGCTGTTCTCCAAGGAGTGCCAGCAGGAGTATAAGCAGGCTCTCAAGGAGACCGGCGTAGAGATCTCGTCCTTCATCGTTGTTTACCGCTGGTCCGGCCCGACCGAGGAGCAGCGCCAGCACGCAGTTGCCAACTGGAAGCGCATGATCGAGATCGCGGTTGACATGGGCGTACCGGTCATCAACACCGAGTTCTCCGGCGACCCGAACCAGCAGGAGATCTGCAACGGCATGTTCTTCAAGTCCATGGAGGAGCTGCTCCCGATCATCGAGCGCGAGGGCATCCGCCGCGAAGGCGACACGAAACGCATCGAAGAGCTCTCGCACGAGATAGACGAACTCAACTCCCAACGGAGCGAGATGCGGGCCAAATGGCAGTCCGAAAAGGGTATGCTCGACAAGATACAGAAGAATAAGGAGCTTATCGAAGAGTACAAACAACAGGCCGTGGAGGCCGAGCGCAACGGCGACTACGGTTTGGTTGCCGAGATACGTTACGGCAAGATACGCGAGGCGGAAGAGCAGATAGCCCTCCTGCAGGAGGAGCTGAACAAAGCCAGCTCTTCGCACGGCTCCATGATAAAGGAGGAGGTCGATGCGGAGGACATTGCGGAAGTGGTGGCCAAATGGACGGGCATCCCCGTCAGCCGGATGCTCGAAAGCGAACGCGAAAAGCTGCTCAACCTCGAAAAGGAGCTGCATCGGCGCGTCGTGGGACAAGATGAAGCCATATCGGCCGTAGCCGATGCCGTCCGCCGTTCGAGGGCCGGACTGCAGGATGCACGCCGCCCTATCGGCTCGTTCATTTTCCTCGGCACCACGGGCGTCGGCAAGACCGAACTTGCGAAAGCGCTGGCGGAGTTCCTCTTCGACGACGAGAACATGATGACGCGTATCGACATGAGCGAATACCAGGAACGGCACGCCGTATCGCGGCTCATCGGAGCGCCTCCCGGATACGTCGGTTACGACGAAGGGGGCCAGCTGACCGAAGCGGTGAGGCGCAAACCCTACTCCGTCGTACTGCTCGACGAAATCGAAAAGGCGCACCCCGACGTCTTCAACATCCTGCTGCAGGTACTGGACGACGGCCGTCTGACCGACAACAAGGGACGGACAGTGGATTTCCGCAACACCATCATCATCATGACCTCGAACATGGGCTCGCACCTCATCATGGACAACTTCTCGAGGGGATACGACGGCGAGAAAATTCCGCAGGAGGTGATAGACCGCACGCGGGGCGACGTCATCGACATGCTGAAGCAGACGCTCAAGCCGGAGTTCCTGAACCGTATCGACGAAATCGTGATGTTCACGCCGCTCACGAAAGAGAACGTCTACGAAATCGTGGGGATACAGATACGTTCGCTCACGAAGATGCTCGCCGAGAACGGCATCGAACTGCAAGTGACGCCCAAGGCACAGGAGTGGCTGGCCCGTCAGGGCTACGACCCGATGTACGGTGCCCGTCCGGTCAAGCGGACGATACAGCGTTACATCGTGAACGACCTTTCGAAGAAGATTCTGGCAGGCGACGTGGAGAAGGAGCGGCCCATCGTCATAGACGCCGCAAACGATACGCTGACCTACAGAAACTGACAGTAACCACCAGCACGCTCCCTGCGGAGAGCGAAACTACGGAAATCCCCTCCGGACGAAAATTCGTCCGGAGGGGATTTGTTTTGACGGCCGTCTACCGAATAAAAAACTCTATTCGACGAATACCATATCCGGTTATTTTGTATATTTGTTATAGAACCTTGTCATACGACATTGCAAACTAACTAACCAACAACCTACACCATGAAGAACCCACTCTTAACGCTACTGGTGTTGACAGGTCTCTGTACCGCTCCCGCTTCCGGGCAGCACACCGCCCCGTATCCGGTACAACAGAAAGGATTCCAAGCAACCGCCCGGTATCAGGTAAGTACCAATCGGCCCTATTCGGCGCAGTATGATTTCAGTTCGGTAGATTTCATGCTGGCGCCCGGATACGCTTTCAACAACTGGCTCTCGGTCCGGGTTCCTTTCACTGTCGCGTGCGAACTCTACCGAACGCCAACCCAAACGTTCGACAGGCCCCTGCTGATAGGCGGAACGGTCGCCTGCGATTTTTTGTCGAACGGTGTGCTAACACTGGGCATCGAAGGAAGTATCGGGGGAACGGTAACCGCCAGTATCCGTAAATATGTCTACTACGACGGAGGATTCTTCTTCCACCTGGGCCGCCGAACGAAGTTCTCCATCGGGCTCGGTTACAGGTACTATCAATCCAACCGAACTGCCGGGCAAAGTTATCACACCATGTATGCCGGCATCGGCATCCGGTTCAACTGACATACTCCGTACACCGCCGCCCCGCAGGAAGGCCGTCCGATGTACGGCACCCGTCCTGTCAGGCAGGCGGCACGGAACCGCAAACGATACTTCCCCCCGAAAGCAATTACGGAAGCCACTCTGCCCCCGTAATTTTCCACATACGGAGAGCAATTGAAAACGGAATATATAAGCGTGGAACTGCAATATCTGATATTCGAGAAGTCGAATAAAGACGAAAATGAAAAAAAGAGCTAAACAAGTGCAAATATAACATCTAATATTCAATACTTTATGTGGTATCATATTCGGGAATGACTTTTTAATTTGTCTTAATTCGTTGCAAGTTTCCTCGGGATATATGGGAACATATTCGGGAATTTATTTACCTTTGTCATGTAATCAAAAAGGTATAGCAAATGAGAATTTCCGTCTATCTGAAAAAATGTTCCGCGACCACTTCAAACATCTGCTTCCGGGTACGGGAGAAGAACGTGGACATCAAAGTGGTTTCCCCCATCGCGGTCCATGACAAGTATTGGGATACCGATACTTTATGTTACAGGCGAACGACTGCCGTGACGGCCATTGAGCAGAAACGGGTGCCCGAACAGATCGCCGCCATCATCGAGAGAGCGGAAAAGACCTTCTCGGAGAAGGCTGACGGCAAGTGGATGAAACAGGTCATCGAGGATGTCCTGCATCCCGCGCGGGCTTTCGAGCGTGATCACCCGAACCTGCTCCACCGCATCCACGAGTACCTGGAAAAATATGACGGTGCGGAAAGAACCAAGGAGCACATCGTCCGCTTCGAGCGAACGATGACCAGGTATCACGAGTACCGGCGTGAATTATTGGGCGATACTGACTTCACGCTCTTCGTTGAAACTGTCACCCTGGGGCAGATGAACGACTTCAGGGAGTACGTCGCCAACGAGTATCTGCTCCGCCAGGAGTATCCTGACTTTTATACTCCCCGTATGCTCATCAACCACAAGCCCAAGCCTCTATCCAACACGACCGTCATCAATACCATGAACCTTTTCTGCACGTTCCTGCACTGGTGCAAGAGAATGAAGTATTCCGACAACGAAGTCTATGCTGTCTATGGATGCAAGGAGCCGACCTACGGCGACCCGTTCTACCTCACATCGGAAGAGAGGAATGTCCTGTACGACGCGGACCTGAGCGACTGCCCGAAACTGGCTGTCATCCGGGACATATTTGTATTCCACTGTTATGTCGGTTGCCGTGTCGGTGATCTCTACAGGATGACCAAGGAGAACATCAAGGACGGTTTTCTGGAGTATATGCCTCAAAAGACAAAGAAGTGCCAGGCGAAAACCGTCAGGGTCCCATTGCATGAAAAGGCGGTCAGAATACTGGAACGCTATAGCGGGAATACCGGCAAGCTGCTTCCCTTCAAGCCCATCAACACTTACAATTTGGGTATACGGGAACTGCTGAAACATTGTGGCATTGACCGCATGGTCACTATTCTTGACACGCACGGCTACAACACCGTACAGAAGCCCTTGTACGAGGTGGCCAGCAGCCACACGGCACGCAAGACTTTTGTAGGCAACCTGTACCGGCAGGTCCCGGACCCCAACCTGATAGCCTCCATGTCAGGCCACGTGGAAGGCAGCAGGGCCTTCCGGCGTTACCGGACGATAGATGATGACATGAAACGAAAACTTGTGGAAATGATAAACTGAGGAGGATATATACATGAAAGTAACAGCATTTATCAGAAAAACATCGGCGAAAAACAACGTGACGGATCTTGCCCGGGTCTATTTCCGTGTCCGGGATATCGGTGGTGTGGACATAAAGGCCGCGAGCGAGCTGTCCATCAACCCGAACCATTGGAGTCCGGAGAGGCAAGGCTACAAACCACGTGTGGCTCTTGTCTCGGAAGAGAAGAAGAACGCTTTCGACAGGGATATCCAGCAAATTACCCACCTGATTACCAGGGAATACAGCCGTGGAGTTGACGGGAACTGGCTCAAGGGACTGATAGAAGAATACCATCACCCTAACATCAATGCAAGGGGCGGCAACAAGGCAGAGGAATACCTGTTGTCATACCAGATACAAAAATATGTTGACGAGACCCCGCTCGCGTTCGAGAGCCGGAAACATCATCTTGACAATCTCAACAAGGTACTCCGTTACGAGCGTTTCCGCCATGAGGTCATGCACCAGAGGGGCTTCCATCTTTGCATTGACTCCATCACGGCAGATGACATAAGGGATTTCAAATTCTGGCTGCAGGAGGAGCACAAGTATGTTGACATGTATCCCGTGTTTTACCAGAACGAGGTCCGCCGCAATGTCGAGCAGGTACGTTCCGAGAACAGCATGTCGGGAAGCCTGTACCGCATTCGCACCGTCATCAAATGGTGCATCAAGCGTGGCCTTACACGAAATAATCCTTTCGACCAGTACCAGATCGCGCAGCCCATGTACGGTGACCCGTTCTACCTGACGCTTGAAGAACGGGACAAGGTGTACTATGCCGACTTAAACGGCATGGGTGCCAACTATCCGGTCTATCGTGACATCTTCATGTTCCAGTGCCTGATCGGTTGCCGTGTCAGTGACTTGAACCGGCTGACCAAGGCGAATATCGTGGACGGTTGCGTGGAGTACATCCCCCAGAAAACCAAGCTGGAGCACGCGGGCACGGTACGGGTCCCGCTTAACCAAAAGGCCTTGGATATACTGGAAAGGTACAAGGACCTGGAAGAAGCGCTGCTCCCGAGATTCTCGCATTTCGGCTACAACAAGAAAATAAAGGAGATTCTCAAATACGTGGGAATCGACCGTATGGTCAGGGTGCTCGACCCGAAGACGCGCGAGGATGTGGCAAGACCATTGTACGAGGTGGCCACCACCCACACGGCGAGGAAGACCTTCATCGGGAACCTGTACAAGCAGGTCAAGGATCCGAACCTGATTGCCTCCATGTCCGGGCACTCTGAGGGTAGCCGTGCCTTTGCCCGGTACCGTAAGATAGACGATGAAATGAAGAAGGAGCTGGTAAACCTTCTGGATTGACCGTTTCTATTTTCCATCTATCCTTTTATATCCACCGATAATGCAATATGAATATGGACGAGCAGAAGTTGACATACGAACAATTCAAGGAGGATATTCTCCAGTGGAAGAACACGCACCGTGAAGAATACAACCGCTTCTCGCGCCTGATGGCAAACGGTGACGAGAGGCAGTATCTTGCCATCTGCAAAGCCATATTCAGGCAACTCCCCAGTATCAGGCGGGAATGGGAATTGTCTTGGAACGATGACAGCACGGATGGCCTTGCAAATATAAACATGCAGTTCGCGGAGAACGCGGTACCCGGGCAGATCGTGGATCTGTACAGGAAACAGAGGGAGGAAAACAATCCTCTGCCCGACAACATTCCACCGGTCACATTGTGGGGCAGGATAAAGTCCTTTTTTAGCGGCAAATCTTCCAAGCCGGGTGTCACCCTTTCGGCACCGCTCGTGTTGAGCTGGCTGTATTATGGAAAGAGCTTCGAAGCGATGGTTTCCATGATAGAGAAACAGATGAAGAACCCGAAAGCTGACAATGCTGACAGGCTGGGCTGTTCCCTTGTCGTCAAGCAGATAATAAACGTATCCATCAGGAACGGTTTCCGAACCCGGTCAGACTGGGACAGGTATTTTGCCATGAACAACGCCATTGAAAAAGGCCATGTCGGCGAATGGGCCTTGCAGGCCATCACGGCTGACATGGAAACCGATGAAGAAAGCAGGGATACGATTACAACCCGGACCGAAGACAGCGTCAGGGGGCCTGTTGTACAACGCGTGGCCGGAAAGAAAAAAATCCAGGAACGGCCACTCGCCGATTATCTTGATCACGAGAACAAGGAAGTTGTATTACAACATATCCGCGACTTTATTTCCGTCAATACAAGTGCCATTCATCAGGCATTACCGTTCTATGTATTGAAGGAGCTCGGTCTGGTTGCCGGTATGCATACAGCCAAGGAGTACAGCATGGGGTTGACATTGCAGTTCACGGATTTGCCGTCATTGAAAAGCGAGAGCGCCATACGGCAGTCGGTCGGGTTCCTGAGAACGGCAAAACATGTGATCAAGGACGGCAAAGACCAGATGGCACCCCTGATAGAGAGTGACGAGAACCGGGAACTGTTCCAGAAATTGGCACAGGCTATCAGTAATATCCCAGGTACAGGCACGATGGCCATTGCAGAGAAATAAGGCTAATTATAACCTTTTCACGTTGTCACACGGACTTATATTGTCATGATAATTTAAGACAAATCATTATATATCAACCACTTTCAATTTACATATACATTTGCACCGTCAATCCTTTCCCGAGGGTTGGCGGTGCTTCTCTTTTATAAGCCATCGGAAGCGGGGCACCAGGGAACTTTTGAAGATGGTCATCACAAACTTCAAAATTGATATTTATGATTACCATAGAGAGTCTGGTCGAGCAAGGAGCGAACGTGAAACTGGAAGTCACTCCCGCTGACCTTAAAATGTTCGCTGAATCCATCGTGCAGCGTACCATCATGGCGCAACAGGAAGAACAGAGAGCCGCGATACTGCGTGAAGCGGAGGAGACTTATCTCAATACAAAACAGGTCCGTGAGTTGCTGAACGTGTGCGAAGGCACGCTCAACCTGTGGGCGAAACGAGGCTATCTCGTACCGGTCAAGGTCGGTAACAAGAACATGTATGCCAAATCTGATGTACGCCGGGTACAGACAGGCAACAAGTCCGAGAGTGTAACATCCTATTGCAAGAGAAAAAATGTGTGATATGGCAACCGGCAGGCTAGAACTGTGTAACAGAATCCGCATGGAGGCGGAGGATATTGAAAGAACGGGATTCCCGCTGGAGGTTCTGCCCCAGGCCGTGCAGTCTGTCATACTCGATATGTCCACATACGAGAACTACAAGATCGAGTTTATCGCGACGGCCATGTTGTCGGCTGTATCCGCAGCCCTGGGAGGCGCATACCGTATCCGCATCAAAGGAGACTGGCAGAGCAGCGGAGCATTGTACGTCATTCTGGTAGGCAGACCCGGACTGGGCAAGACCCCACCGCTGGAGGCCGCATATCGCCCGATCCGGAAACGTGACTATGCCCTTTTCAAGGTGTACGAGACAGAACTGGAAGCATGGAAAGCCGCGGGAGAAAACGGGAAGAAACCTGTCCTGAAACGCACTGTAGTCTCTGATTTCACTCCCGAGTCGCTTTTACTGACCCACCACAATAACCCGAGAAGCGTGGTCATTCTGGTGGACGAGATTATGGGCATGTTCAATTCCGCCAACCGTTACACGAACGGGCAGCTCATAGAACAGCTCCTGACTGCATGGAGTGGCGGGGCTTTGGATGTTACCAGGGTAAACTCCCAAGTTCCTGTACACATCGAGCATCCATGTATAAACATCATCGGGACCACGCAAACCAAGCGTGTACACGAACTTCTGAAAAAGGGGTTCGAGGAAAACGGGCTGCTTGACCGTATCCTGTTTGTGATGCCCAAATCCCCCAAGCTTTCCTCCTGGAAAAACCAGGATGAAGATGGGGAAAGGACATCCCTCGCTGCAGTCCGTTGGGAGAATATATTGAACAAGGTCCTTGCGTTGGACTATGACACCGAAGCGGAAGAAAAAATACCCCACGTGCTGTCCATGGACGGGGAGGCCAAGGAATACTTCTTCTCTTGGTGGAACAGGAAGGTAGAGCGTATCAACCAAATAGAGGATGATGCCGAGGTGGACAGCCGGGAAATGAAACATCCGGCTCATGTAGCCCGTCTGGCATTGATAATTCAGGTTTTGCGTCACGCGTCCAGTGAAAGTCACCTGCAGTTTATAGATGTATCATCGGTGAAAGCCGCCATACGGCTGAACGACTATTTTGAGGAATCATACACGCGTATCCGTTCTTTCGTGGCGAATGACACCTGTGAAGACCCTCCCAAGGTGCTGCTGTCTATGTTGCCTGATACCTTTGATACAAAAACAGCAATAATCGTTGGAAAGGAACGGCAGTGCGTCAGCGAGCGGACTGTCATGAACTACCTGAAGGAGTTATGTCGCAGCAGGCTTCTCCGGAAATCAAAAGCCGGACATTACGAGAAAATCATGTATGATAAAATTGAAAAATCCAATGAAAGCAATGATGAATCATCCCCACGAAACTGCAACGGATGATCCCTTGTTGCAGCCTGCAGTCTTTGCAGTTTTGCAGTTTCTGAGGACTGAAAAGGGGAAATTCCTGCAGGACTGCAAGAACTGCAAACTGCAAATGGTGGTATTCATTTGCAGAAACACGTAATCGACAACATTATGAACGAATATAGATTCCATCTTCAAAAATACAAACCGGGCAGCAAGACCGTCTGTCCGGGGTGCGGAAGGAAGTCCTGCTTTACCCGTTATATCGACGAGGCGGGAGAGATTTCTTTCCCGGGATACGTGGGTAAATGCGACCACGTCAACAGTTGTGGTTATCACTATTCCCCGAAAGAATACTTCCGGGACAATCCGTCAGCAAGGGAAACATCGGCTGGCCATAAAATGAACGGCAGTGCATTTACGGCAGTAAGGTATGCTACCAAACAACCGCCAACAGAACAAGAACCGGAGATTTCTTATCTTCCCTATGATTGGGTGGAGCAATCCATGCGCGGGTACGACATCAACCCTTTGTACCGATACTTCTCCAAAGTGGCGGGAAAGGAGGAAGCCGGCAGGTTGTTCCATGTTTACAAAGTCGGCACGTCAAGGATGTGGAACGGTTCGACCGTGTTCTGGCAGATAGATGTCAAGGGTAACGTGCGTGCAGGCAAGATTATGGGCTACGATGCCGTAACCGGGCACCGGATTAAAGAACCTTTCAATCAAGTCAACTGGGTCCATTCTGTAAGAAAAGTGCCGGATTTCCACATGAAGCAGTGCCTGTTCGGTGAACATCTGCTTTCGGACACTTCCGCTGCCATGTCAGCCAAGCCTGTAGCCATTGTCGAAAGCGAGAAGACGGCACTGGTTGCCGCCCTGTTCATCCCTGATTTTGTATGGCTTGCCACCGGGGGAATGCACGGCTGTTTCAACAGTGAGGCCATGCAGGTGTTGAAAGAACGCGAAGTGATTCTTTTCCCCGATCTTAAGGCAACCGACGGATGGCGGCAACGGCTGCCGATGCTGGAAACCGTCTGCAGGCGTGTCACCTGTTCCGACCTGCTGGAAAAGATGGCGACCGATGAACAGCGTAGTCGGGGACTGGACATTGCCGACTTCCTGCTGATGGAGGACACGCCACAGATGGTTCTCGCGAGGATGATAGAACGCAATCCAGCGTTGCAGACCTTCATCGACACTTTCGGACTCGAACTGGTGGATGCAGGAAAGATTGAATGAAGGAGGCGCAATGGACAGCTCGCTGTCCCGTGAAAATGGGGTTGTAAAATCCCGTAGCTTATTAGGGCATTTTCACCGTCTCCGCTTCGCGTCCGGCAGTAAAAAAGCCCATAAGCCGGGGAACTCCTCAGGTCCCCGGTATGCCTCCGGCTGTCTGACGGGATTTTACAACAAGAATAACAATAAAATAATGAATAGATATGAGTAATACACAATACGCAGTCTGCCACCTGCAGCGTGGCAGCGGCAATGACAGTGGAATGTCATGCCATATAGAAAGAAAGGATGCCAAGGGAAAGATTTATGTGCCGGTTAATGCCGATGCGGACCGGACACATCTCAACCGTGAGTTGGTCAGATTCCCCGATGGCGTGTCCAATCGCACCGAGGCGATACAGCACCGCATCGAGACCGCCCGGCTACGCCGCAAAGTCAGCAAGAACCAGACAAAGGCAATACGCGTAATGCTGACCGGAACGCATGAGCAGATGATGAAAATTGCCAATGACGGCAAACTGGGCAGTTGGATCGATGCCAATATCAAATGGCTAAGGGAGACCTTTGGTGATGACAACCTTGTGTCCTGTGTGCTGCATATGGACGAGAAGACCCCACACCTGCACGCCACAGTCGTGCCCATTGTAACCGGTGAGCGTATCCGCAGGAAGCGGGAAGGCGAAAAGAAATATGAAACGAAGTCCGGTCCCCGCCTGTCGGCGGACGATGTGATGCGTCGTACCAAATTGCATGAATACCAGAACAGCTACGCCAAGGCCATGAAACCGTTCGGGTTGCAGCGTGGAATTGTCGGTTCTACCGCCAAGCATCAGGCTAACTCGGAATATTACAGGCAGCAGGTAATCCAGTATGAAGAGGATATAGCCAAGTTACAGGCCGATGTGGAGAAGGCGCAAGAAGGAAGGAACACCATCCTCGCGTGGTTCGGCAAGGGGGACCTTTCCAAGGCGAAAAAGGAACTGGCTGACAAAGATGTACTGATTGCCGAACTCAATAAACAGATTAAGGAACTTCAGGCAGAAAAGGCACGGTTGCAGGAACAACATAAATCAGAAATCGGAAAACTACGGAATGGCTATCAAAAAGAAATAGACAAAGCCATTCATCAGGCGGAAGCGGCAGAATGGCAGTCAAAAGAGAAAGATTCAGTCATAGATAGGCTGCGAAAGCAGATAAGTTTGCTCGACCGCAAAGCCAATCCCCAACGTTACAGCCTCTCGTCCGGTGCTGAACTTGTACGTGTCAATGTCTCAAACTATCGGAATCCGTCGCTCCACATCTGGACACGGGTCGGTGATGAGCTTTTTGAGAACATCAAATTCCAGATAGACTATGATGTGGCCCAAAGCCATTTCAACGGCCAGATCACAGATGAGGAATTTGTCAATACCGTATTCGAGCCACAGGAGCAGGTAAATGGAAAGCAGGCAGAGTTGCTAGGTGCGGCTTTCACCCTTGCCACCGGTGGTCCGGCACAGCCCCATGTCGGTACCAGTGGTGGAGGGGCGTCTTCGGAACTTCCGTGGAATGATAAGAAACCCAAAGGATTGAAACGATAAAGCTATCAATTCAATAGATAGATTAGCAGAAAAATATCTACTTTTGTATTGGATACAAAAATATAACGATGAAATTATCAAAATTATATAGTAAGTCACTTTGGAAAGACAGTTTTTTGTACGCAGTTAGTTTCATTGCTGCTATAGAAACTATTTGTGCTATCGCTAATTTTAGCATTACAGATATTTGCAATATACAGAAATGGTGGGAGAAAGGCTTGGTTATTGTGGGTGTATTTTTATTATTTTGGATTATAATATCTGTAGTAAAGGCATTCAGAGCAGACCATTCAATCACTTTAAAAATAAAAGGAATCAATGTTAAAATTGAAGAAGGGGATATATTTGAGTCAACAGATTGGAAATTAATCCCTTTTAATGAATTTTTTGATACCACTGTAGATGATGTCGTTATTGCTCGAAACTCGTTGAATGGAAAATTCATAGAGAGATTACAAGATATTGATGATTTGAACCGAAAAATTAACGAAGCTGACGATGTGCATGGAATGAGGAAAAAAACGAAAGCAGGTAGAATCTGTTATTCGCTAGGGCGGATTATTGCTTATCAGGATTATATGTTATTAGCATTTTCTCATTTCGAAAATAATCAAGCTCTATTATCTCACAACGATTATGAAATTTGCCTTAGAACTATGTGGAAGGAAATAAGTAGAGTTTATGCAAATAGACCTATTACCATACCGTTACTAGGTGGAGGAATAACACGCATTACAGATAAAAATGAATTTCAATTGCTCCGTTGCATTCTTTGTACACTTAACACATCGAATGCTCAAATATATCAACCCATAACAATTGTACTGACAAGAGAATCTATTGATAGAATTAATTTATACGATATAAAAAAATTATTTTAGTCATGAATTACAGAACAAAAACTTACATTGCTGCAGATTGGGATCATGATGAAGATGCCGTCAAAGAATTATATAAATGGAATAACAGTTCCAGGTACGGACTTACATTTTCAGATGCTCATGAGTTAAAACAAGCAAGAGATTCGAGTCTAAATTGCTCAATTAAAAAATCATTAGCCGAACGATTGGATGCGTCTAAAACATTTATCCTTATCGTTGGAGACCATACAAAAGAATTAAAAGCTGGAGGATGTCAATACTGTGGCAGTTATAATAGCTATTGGGGGACTTGTGGCAGAGGACATACAGTAGATACTCGAAGTTATATTGATTTCGAATGTGAAAAAGCAATTCGAGATGGTTTAAAGATAATAGTCCTATATAAATCAACATTCGTCAATAGGGACAAATGCCCAGAAATGATCAAATGGAAAGGTATTCATGTTCCGATGGAAAAATGGATTGGGAACAACTTGTATTGGGACTATGATTCTGTAAAAAACGCTATCGAACAATAAACAGATATTGCCCCGTAAATTAATATCCTATGGGGCAATATCTTGCTTCGTTAATTACCATGTTATAATTTTATCTACAATCTCTTGTTGTTCGGCGCTGCTACGACGCAGATAAATGCGAGTAGTTTCTATGCTTTCATGCCCCATGAGGTCGGCAAGCAGAGATATGTCATTGAATTTCTCCAAAAAATTCTTGGCAAACCGATGACGGAAAGAGTGAGGATAAACGACTTTCTCATTCAGTCCGTATTTCACAGCATAGTTCTTCAACTGCTGGGCAATACCTCTTGTAGTGATACGCTCTCCGAAACGATTGAGGAAAAGGTAACCACTTGTGCGATTGGTCTTGATTAGCCATTCGGCTGTTTCTTTTCGTAATGTTTTGGGAATATAAATCCTGCGTATTTTACCTCCTTTGGTATAAATATCGTAATACCCAATCTGGACATGCTCTATCTTTATCTGTATCAATTCACTGACTCTTGCACCAGTCGCAGCGAGAAAACGCACTACAAAATACCATGTCAGATTATCTTCCCTTTTTAGTTTGTTCTTTAGGAAGATATAGTCAGCATTACTGATCACATTTTCCAAATATGAACGCTGTTGTACCTTGACCGATTTTAATCGCAAGCGCGGCTTTTTTATGCACTCTAGGTATTTATTCATAGCTTGTATACGCAGATTCACAGTCTTTGGCTTGAAGGTTTCGATGAGATAAGTTTTATAGATGAGCAAATTCCGCTTGTTCAATTCCCTATGCCGAGAATAATACTCCCTGATGGCATAAAGATAAGCGTTGATGGTATTTTCCGCCATATTCCCCTGACGCAAATACAATTCAAAATCTTCATTGTTCATGTTCTTTACATTATTAGTTAAACAAATTGTTATCACTAATAATGTAGTGAGCGGTTAGTGCTTTGAATTCCTATTATGAGAAGTTTCTCGCTACGGGTGAGGTGAAATGCATTGATGACGAGATTCCGTTTGAGATTCCGCAGGGATGGGAATGGGAAAGATGGGGTAATATTTCATTGTCAATCCAATATGGATATAATGCCCCAGCCATTGAAAGAGGTGATATAAAGATGGTCAGAATTAGTGACATTCATGAAAATGTAGTTCAATGGAAAGATGTGCCATTTTGTAATATAGAATCTGATGATGTTGATACCTACCTACTCAAAGAGAACGATATTCTTTTTGCAAGAACAGGCGGAACTGTTGGTAAATCATTTTTAGTTCAGTCTGTTCCAGAACCAGCCATATACGCTGGTTACCTCATAAGAACAAGATATTCACGAGAGCTATGCCCCCTATATCTTAAATCGTTTTTGGAAAGTCAATTGTATTGGGAACAATTGAAGTCTGGAACAATAGCTACCGCTCAACCCAATTGTAATGGGAAAACATTAGGTAGAATGCTTTTACCAATTCCTCCGAAAGCAGAGCAGGCTCGTCTTGCACAAAAATTAGCAAGCCTTACTCCTTTGTTTCAGCGTTATGCTAAGGCACAGCAGGATTTGGATAATCTTAATGAAAGTATAGAAGATAAACTAAGGAAGTCTATCCTTCAAGAAGCGATCCAAGGCAAACTTGTCCCGCAGATTCCGGAAGAAGAAACTGCACAAGAATTACTTGAGCAGATACGAAAAGAAAAGCAGAAACTCGTAAAAGAGGGCAAGTTGAGGAAGTCAGTCTTAACCGATTCTGTCATCTTCAAAGGTGATGATAACAAGTATTGGGAGAAGGTTGGAAAAGGACTACGCTGTATTGATGATGAAATACATTTTGAGATACCAGCCTCATGGCAATGGGTGCGTATTAAAGATATATTTCAAATAAACCCGAAGAATATTGCTGATGATAATTGTATCTCCGCCTTTATTCCAATGGAAAAAATATGTGCAACATATGGGTCTGAGTTTTCTTATGACGAGGTACAATGGAAAACGATTAAAACTGGTTATACCCATTTTGCAGATGGCGATGTCGTATTTGCTAAAATAACACCCTGCTTTCAGAATAGAAAGTCTGTAATATTCATAGGGTTGCCAAATGGGATAGGCGCGGGGTCTACAGAACTTAAAGTTATGCGGCCTTATGGCGAGACCATTAATCGTTGGTATTTACTCTATTTCCTTAAAAGCCCATATTTCATTGATGAGGCGCAATTCAAAGGTACTGCTAACCAGCAACGAATTATAACGGGTTATTTAGAAAATAAATTCTTCCCCTTACCTCCAAAATCAGAACAAGACAGAATTGTAGAGCAGATTAAGCAATTAGCAAGTATTATGAGCAGATAGGAACAGAAGTTATTGATATAACTGATGAAATTCCATTTGAGATTCCGAAAAACTGGATATGGACAAGACTGAAGAACTTTTGTTCCGTCTGTACTGGTGCGACTTTCAAAAAGGAAGAAATGGAATCTGAACATTGTGGTATTCGTGTCCTTCGTGGCGGCAATATCAAGCCATTTCAACTATGTACGAAACCAGATGACATATTTATCCCTCAATCCAAAGTAAAAGAGGATATATTATTAAAGCATAATGATATAGTCACTCCGGCCGTAACGAGTTTGGAAAATATAGGCAAAATGGCCAGAGTTGAATTGGATATGCCTTACACAACAGTAGGAGGATTCGTCTTTATCATTCGGCCTTTAGGTGGTGGAGAGTCGCTTTCTAAATATCTCCTTGCATTTATGAGTTCATCTTCAGCTATTGAGTTTATGAAGTCCATAACAAACAAGTCTGGGCAAGCATTCTACAACATCGGCAAAGAGAGACTCGTGACGGCATTAGTACCTATACCACCACTTGTAGAACAAGAGCGTATTGTCTCCAAATTAGAGAAACTATTTGAACAGTTGCGATAATTTGTTTATCCGCGCTGATATTCGTTGTTGCTCTCTATATGGAGGGATGCCTATAATGAGGGAATAGAATATCTCCTTGTTCAAGTGTGGAATGGCTGCGCCTCGCTTTGATTTGCGCAGTAATTCCTTATAGAATAGGATAAAGTTCAATACATAAGGCAAGTGCATAGCCGAACTAACCCAGAGTTGTTTGAATGTGCTACCCATATAGCCATCGCAAGGTACTGTGAAAACCTCGCCGGAATTCTCCCCATCCACAAGGATGATATTATCTCCTTTGTGGACAAATTTGCCTTTCTGCTGATATTCTCCGGCACGCTTGCCTCGTAAAAATTTTGCATCAAAACACAACTGCTGCCCCTCTTGCTTTTCACCATCAATGAGAGCACAAATTGAGGATAATCTCGCAAGTGACCAACTATAAGGAAAGTCATAATCACACTCTATCTGAACGGCTTGCCCATTTATCTGCTCATAATACTTGTTATCGTCACCCTTGAAAATGACAGAATCGGTTAAGGCAGACTTCTTTAACTTACATTCCTTAACAAGTTTCTGCTTCTCTTGTTTAATTTGTTCAAGCAATTCTTGGGCTGTACCTTCCTTTTCAATCTGTGGAACAAGCTTGCCTTGAATAGCTTCTTGTAAAATGGATTTCTTTAACTTCTCATTTATTTCTGCATTAAGTTTATCTTGTGTATCCTGACTTGCAGAATACATTTCAATTAATGGCAGAATTTTTTGGATTTGTTTTACTATTCGATATTGTTCATTTAGTGGGGGAATAGGCATTAAATGAGAAATCAGTTTTTCTCTGGAAATATTAGGTTGTGCCCCACCTTCTCCTTTCTTAATAAAGTCCATTTGGCTACCCATTAAATAGTAGAAAAGGTAGTAATTGAACACACCAAATGGAGTGCAGGCACAACAAGCCTGATTTGAAGTCATCTCATTCCCTGCAATCGCAACCTTACCAATCGTTGCACCATACATAGCAATAAGGACATCACCCGCTTTATTCAATCTTAGCGAACATTCCTGTAATGCTTTTTCTGTAATCTTTATTTCTGTATCATAGACAACTCCATTATTAAGCTCACCAGTTCTTAGCCAAAGGATATTTCCTCCGTAATAATCAGAATTTCCCTTTGCAGGGGTTGCTCCAGCACCCCAATCTCCAATACTACCCATTCTGCACCATTCCCATCCAAATGGCAGGTCAAACGGAATCTCTTCGTCAATACATTTCACCTCCCCCGTAGCAAGGAACTTCTCATAATAGGAATTATCGTCACCACGGTAAATGATTGATTCGTTTTTATCTTTCTTGATTTTCTTTTCTTTAATTAACTTGGCTTTCTCTGCTCTGATGCGCTCAAGGAGTACAGATGCAGGTTCGTCATTAGGGTCTTGCGATACAAGTTTTCCTTGTATCGCCCATTGTAGTATACTATTTTTTAATTGCTTTCCATTCATCTTATTCTAACAGATTTAGAAGTTTTCGTATTTCTGTTTTTCCTTCAGATAGAACTGATATAGCTTTTTTCCTATTTTATCTTTCTTGAAGGCACGTTCATGATTCATAGGTGTCATAGACAAACGAATTTTCGCCACACCTTCATTCAATATTTCAAACTGCTGTGGAGTAATTCTAAATTGAGCTGTAGAACTTATTTCTGTGATTGGGATTACAATATTTCCACTTATAACACCAGCGGATTGACTTCCATTACCAATTACGGTACCTCGTAGTTCAAGGTATTTACCTGTGAATGTCCGAATTTTCATAGTTGGTTCAGCAAGGAAATGCATCCTGTCTGATCGCACTGTAGCTATTATTGAATAAATTGTATCTTGTTTAGCCACACTATACTCCATATTGCAACCTTCGGCTGCAAGTGCTTTATAAGTATAACCTACTGTTTGTGCTTTAGCGTTGAGCCCTAAAATGACACACAACAGCAATAATATAATCTTTATAGTCTTCATATTTTATCTTGCCCGTAATCCTCTCCTTGTATTCCTAATTCTCCTTTGCTCATTGCATTGGCAATATCTATCTTCAATTCTTCATCATAATCTTTGCCTGTCATAAAGCTGTTTATGATGCGTAGTAGCAAGCCTTGGTCGATATTCGATGCAGCCACATGATAAATGATAGATTCCAATGTTCGCATACAGATGCAAGCGTGCCAATAGTAATTATTCTTGTGTAAAAAGTAAGCACCCAAAGTCAGCGCAATACGCTTATTCCCATCGTTGAAGAAATGCCCAGAGCAGAATCTGTACATGAGATAGGTCAGTTTGTCTGCAAATGTCGGGTAATACAAATCGTTCTGCACAAAATCAAGTGTAGCACGAATACCACCCTCGTCACGTACTCCTTCAAAGCCTCCATCACTGGCATCTATCATCTTATCATAGATGTTTAAGGCTTCATCGTAGTCAATATAAACAATTTTCTCATTCATCTTCCGCCTGCTTTAAGCGTTTAAGCACGTCTTTATTTTCAGTCAAAATATGGTCGAAATCAATTGACTGATCACCAATAAACCGCTCAAACTCTTCGGGGGTTACGGCTCTCAAATAATTTGCTATATTACCATGATAAGCATCACGGAAACTGTAATCCCTTGAAGCCATTTTTGTCCGGGCGTCATTAAGATAAGGTTTCTGCATGGGATGCTCTGCAAGTTCATTAACGATATGTTCCACTTCTTCAAGAGTAAGGCACATACCATGCTTTGCTTTATACCTTGCTCGTATGGCAGCCCCAACACCATTCTCAAAGGAAGAAATAACAAGTAATACTTCCGCATACAGTGTGTGCCGAACATTGTCTTTGCTGTCGAGTTTCAGTATCTCCCTGTATTCCTTTGCGTTTTCTTTGAAAATAGCCTTATAGATATAGTCTGTAATTAAAGAATACTTATATGTGAGATGTCCAATTACACACTGACTGATGGCAGATGTGAGATTCTTTCGGTAATTTTCTTCTGTGATAGCAGCAGGTATGTAATTGACATCCCTACGATTGATATATTTTGTGCCACCGCCTGTTTTTTCATTGATGGTAGATATGACTAAATCCAACATAATACTTCGCACCTGTTTGGCTTTCTCACTTTCCGTAAGCAACATACCTATATTCAAAAAAGCCCGGAAGTTGAACAAGCCAAGTTGGGTAGTCTTGCTCGCCTCATTTATAAGGTGAGCAAATTGCAACTTAAACTCTTTCAGAGATTTACCTTTGCATAAAACATATCCGTTGTGTTTCAACTCTTCACCATGCGATGACAAATAACGGTCTATTGTGGATGTGTCCACTTCATAGAAATCGGCAACCATTTGTTTGGTGAACAGGTATTCTCCATTGAAAAGCATACCAGTAATACCAATTTGGGATTGCACCTTTTCAACGGCAAAACGGTTATTTAATATATTTTGCCTATCTATATCGGATGTCGTTAAGTCCTTCATACTTATGTTCATTTCAATTGTTACAAGCTTCTTATTCCTGCGGTAATTCGATTCCCAATATGCGTTGTATCTCGGCCAGCGTCTTGTCTATCTCATGGTCAAGGGCCGCCCGTTTTTTGTAATAGTCAGCCAACAGTTCGGCCGGAGGCAAAATTTCCTCATCTTCTTTCGGAAACTTGCATAAGTCGAAATTACAGTCAGAACCAATCAGGTCTTCGACTGAATAGCAGCGAGCTTTCTCGTTTCCGTCCTCAATAATGATATCCTTACGGTCATTCCACCATTCTTTGATAGGATTACAATGCTCCAAACGCATCGGTTTTGTCTTGGAAAAATGCTTGTATCCCTCCGGCATATCCAAACGATAGAACCATGTCTCTTTGGTAGAGTAACCTATAGGTGAATCGTCTGCTTTTTCGTTATTGAAGAATAAAATATTGGTTGCGATAGGTGTATACGGTGAAAAAATACTACCTGGCAGACGCATAATAGTGTGCAGGTTAAAATCACGCAACAATTTTGTCTTTATGGCTATCTTGGTATTGTCCGCACCAAACAGAAAACCATCAGGAACAATAACGGCTGCCCTGCCGTTTTTCTTCAAGCGATACATGATAAGCACCATGAACAGGTCGGCAGTTTCACTGCTTCGCATATCGGAAGGAAAATGAGACTTGACATCGGCTTTTTCGTTCCCACCATATGGAGGATTCATGAGTACGACGTCAAATTTATCCTCTTCCGTATAGTTGAGAACATCTTTAGTCAGTGAGTTGTCATGAAATACCAATGGCTTATCTATGCCGTGGAGTAAGAGATTAGTCACACACAGCATATAAGGGAATTGTTTCTTTTCTATACCAAATACGGATTGATTAAACTTCTCCCTGTCTTCAGCAGTAACCACGCGCTTGTCAAGTTCTCCAAGCCAACTGGTGATAAAACCACCGGTTCCACAAGCGAAATCCGCCATCTTCTCCCCAATCTGCGGCTTGATTATTTCCGCCATAAATTCAGTTAAAGCTCTCGGTGTATAAAACTCACCAGAAGATCCAGCGGATTGCATTTCCTTGAGTATGTTTTCGTAAATTTCACCGAAAGCATGACTTTCTTCATAATCGGCAAGATTTAGATCATCAATTACATTCAGAACCTGTCGGAGTTGTACCCCATCTTTCATATATTGGTTGGCATCCTCAAAAACAGTTCTTACGATTGCTTGCCGGATAGGTGTGTCGGGGCTAATCTCTATCTTCTTGAGTTTATCAAATACCACATTGTTGACAAATGATAGCAGGTCGTCTCCAGTCAGAGCATGCCCACTTCCATCATCGTGAGCCCAATTACGCCAACGGCATTCTTCGGGAATAATGGATTTATAGTCATCCTCCATTTCCCAGTCATTCTCTTTCTCGTCATAAACTTTGAGAAAGAGCATCCAGGCCATCTGCTCTATGCGCTGTGCATCACCATTGATACCGGCATCATTGCGCATTATATTGCGTATCCGTTTTACGAAATTTGACAAACTCATATTTTACTTTTCATTTTATGCTACATTATATATCAGTTGAGTCAGATTGTTTACGGCATTAAGGTAACCTTGCTTGCCGCCAAACAGTCTGGCTATGTTTGCCGGGGAGCCAAATCTTCTGAATGGGTCGTTTTTCAAAACCGAAAGATTCTCCAGCTCAGAAATACCCTCGTCCATATATTTGTCAAGCAGGGCTTCAAGAACGAGTCTGGCTTGCTCTCCATATTTACTAAAGACATCTTGTTTCTTTACTTGCTCTGCTCGTTCTCGTCTTGTCAAGGTCTTCTTTCCGTATGCAATATGACAGATAAAGTCAAAGTCATCCACATCATCCATATTCCGGTCATGCTTCAGAACCGCAAGGTCAATACCGGCTTCTTTAAGCATTTCCGCTATCTCGCTTTTCCTTTTTAGGACATTCCACTTAGAGGTAAAGGTTTCTATTGTCGCATATGTGTCAATAATATTCTTCTTAGTATAATCTGTGATGCTTTCTGTACGAAGTAGTTTCCCGTTCGTATCGTAAACGGAAACTACTTTATTGATTACTTTTACTTCACAACCATTTTTATCCACAATTGGTTTTGGTCGTGACACCGGTGTCGGGCACTCACAAGGATTTTTGCCACAGACGGGACATACCGAAGGTGGAGTAGGTTTTGGACAGACACAAGGATTTTTGCCGCAAACAGGACATGGCTTCGGAGAATAATCTGGATCAATCTCTATCGGGCCATCCCAATCCGGATCAGCAAAAAGGCGTGTCACATTGCGAAAGTCCATTACTACAAAATGTGTTTTCCCTTCTTTTTCACGAATGCGGGTGCCTCGTCCTATAATCTGCTTGAACTCTGTCATTGAGCCGATCTGTTGGTCGAGGACTATGAGTTTGACCATTTTGCAGTCAACACCAGTTGATAGTAATTTACTGGTCGTAGCTATTACCGGATATTTTGATGCAACAGAAATAAAATAATCCAGTTTCCCTTTGCCATATTCATCGCTGCCAGTAATGCGGACTACATAGTCGGGATTCTTTTTGCACATATCTGCATTGGCATTGACCAGTGCGATTCGCATTCTCTCCGCATGCGCCTCATCAGCACAAAATACAATGGTTTTTGCCATACGGTCTGTGCTTTTGAGATAGTTGGTTATTTCTTGTGCTACTTCCCGATGTCGATCTTCAATCACGATGTTATAGTCGTAGTCACTGTTGTTGTATATCCTGTCTTCGATTTCATTGCCGTAAATATCCTTTTGGCCTTTGATTGGACGCCACTCATCTCCGATGTTTGTTGTAATATTTATGACTTTAAACGGGGCAAGGAAGCCATCTTCTATCCCATTCTTCAAACTATATGTATAAACAGGTTCGCCAAAATATCCAATGCTTGATTGATAACGTGTTTCTTTTGGCGTTGCAGTCATGCCTATGTGAGTTGCAGAGGAAAAATAATCCAGTATAGTGCGCCAGTTACTGTCATCTTTGGCACTTCCTCTATGACACTCGTCAATAATTACAAGATCAAAATAATCCGGATTAGGGAAAAGTTCCTGATAATTTTTCGCATCGCTTTGTCCAATAAGTTGCTGATAAAGCGCAAAATACACTTGATGAGAAAGCAATTCCTTCAATTTATCCTTGTCTTTGGAATAATCTATTTTATGGATTACTTTTTCCAAAGGCTTGAAATCTTGTTCAATGGATTGATCTACCAATATATTGCGGTCGGCTAGATAAAGAACTTTTTTCTTTAATCCACTCTTAAGCAGTCGCCAAACTATTTGAAACGCAGTGTATGTCTTACCTGTACCGGTAGCCATCACAAGTAAAATACGGTTTTGCCCTTTTGCAATGGCGTTGATAGTACGATTTATAGCATTAAGTTGATAATATCTTGGAGGGAAAATATTTTGTCCACTACACAATGGCTGGTTAATGACAGCTTCCTCCTGTTCATTAAGCCCGTTTCCTTCGTTTATCCCTTTTTTATACCGCTCAATCAATTCTTCGCGGGTTGGAAATTCATCCATACCGAAACATCGTTCCTGTCCGGTTAGAAAATCATGCTCGGCAAAACCTTCCCCATTAGAACTGAACGCAAATTTGACATCAAGCATTTTTGCGTATTCCATTGCCTGCTGTAAACCATAGGAAACAGTATGCTTGGTGTCTTTTGCTTCAATAATAGCAATTGGTGTAGCTTTATTCACATAAAGCACATAGTCAGCGAATTTTGGTTTTTCACGATGTACAATATTGCCATGCAAGCTGATTTTACCATCGGTAAATTTCACTTGTTGTTCCATGAAAATACTATCTTTTGTCCATCCCTTGCTTGTGATGGCATCGTTGATATAGCGGAACTTTACATCTTCCTCTGATAATTCATGACTAATGCCCATGTTCATATAATATTTTATTATCGGAAGTTCAACTCATCAAAATTCGGAGTTTAATATTCGGTTATCTATATCATTGGCGTTCTTTCTCGTCAGTTATCAAATCTTTCAAATCTACTTGTAGTATCTTTGAAATCGCTAAAAGTGTTTCCAAATCCGGTTGGTACCTGTTGCAAGCGTAACTATTGATTGTACTGAAACTCTTGCCAACTTGTTTTGCAAGCCAAGTTTGTGATATACCCTTTTGCTCAAGAATATCTTTTATCCTGTTCAACTTCATACCACTCTGAATTTTGCTACAAAAATACGCTAAATTTTGCGATATCAGAGCACTCACGACGAACAAAATTTGCTTTCATGCAAAAGAGCACATTTCTTGAATAGAAAAAAGGTGTGATAGAATGTATTGTTTTTCTTAGAAAACTTATAAATTGTGGGAACTTTTCGGTATCAAATTACAAAAATTATTGAATGCATAATTTGATAATCAAAAAGATATGGAATGTTATTCAGTTCAAGCGTGGAACTGACAGGAATAATGCCTGTTTTTGATATCGGGACGAACCTGTAATCATAATCACAACCAAAACCGCAATAGACATGAAAATGAAATGGCTGTCGGTACTGACCGCACTCCTCTGTTTCGCTGCAACGGCGACCGGGCAGGGACGGGGTTTCATGTACTCCGTATCGACGGAGGTAGGAAACAATTTCCGAAAGAATACGGGATTCAGCCCCATAGATGTCGCTTTCACGCCGGGCTATGCGTTCGACGGACGGTTCTTCGTCGGAGTCCCCCTCACCCTCTCCAACGAGCTGTTCCGCACGGACGGCATACAGAACTACGAGAACAACTTCCGGATGGGTATCAGCGCCGGATACAACATCCTGTCAGGTCACGGCACGCTCGTATCCCTCAGCGCCGCCTTCGGAGGAAGCGTCTACACCCAATACCACCGGTCGCTCTACTACGACCTGTGTGCGAAATGGGGCACTTCCGCCTACTTCAAACCGCTCGTAGGACTCGGAGTACGCTACTACCAGTCGCTCGGCAACACCGGCAAAGACCGTCTCTGCCTCTACGTCAGCATCGGGTTCCGCTTCAACTGACCTCTCCGCGAACATTTGCCGCAGGGTGCCGTTTCGTTACGGCACCCTGTTTGCCGTAAGGGTGCGGGAACGGCCCGCAATCCCTGTCGCCCGAAAGCCGCACAAGGAGGGCCGACCTCAGCGATAATACCTATTTTCGACTGCGGTGTCCCGAAAAAACACGTGGTATCCATACGTTTGCGCCGCCAGCAAATATTTTCCGCACCGGGACGGCTATTTCCGACAACGTATTTTTCGTATTTTTGTCGGTCACGGTGTGGGAGCCGTGTGATACACACCGCAGACAGCCGCAATGCCTTCCGGAAACGGCTCACCTCCATAAGAACGAACGGTAGGTATGCACACATGGCCCGGCCCCCGCGGTCCCGGTCATGGTTCTGTTTCGATGAAAGATGAAAGGGGAACTAACGATATGGACAACAACTGCTACAGGCTTGGCCTGGATGTCGGTTCGACCACGGCCAAAATAGTGATACTCGACCCACGGGGCGAAGTGGCATTCTGCGACTACAGGCGCCATCAGGCCGACATCGACGGAGTCGTCTCCGGCCTGCTGCACGATGCCGCCGCCCGTCTGGGCGACCCGGAGGTGGCGGTAACGGTGACGGGGTCGGTCGGAATGGGTATTGCGGAACGTTTCGCGGTACCGTTCGTACAAGAGGTAATCGCCGCCGTCCAATACGTAAGGCAGCGGGAACACGGCATAGCGACCATCATAGACATAGGCGGCGAAGATGCGAAAATCGTCTATCTGCGCGACGACGGACAGGCCGACCTGCGCATGAACGGCAACTGTGCCGGCGGAACGGGCGCATTCATCGACCAGATGGCCCTGCTGCTCGGCACGGAGATAGACGAGCTCGATACGCTGGCCGGACAGGCGACCCATATACACCCCATCGCTTCGCGGTGCGGCGTCTTCTCCAAAACCGACGTACAGAACCTTATCAGCAAGAACGTCCCGAAAACCGACATCGCCGCATCCATCTTCCACGCCGTAGCGGTACAGACCGTCACGACCCTCTCCCACGGCTGCGAACTGAAACCGGGCATCCTCTTTTGCGGAGGCCCGCTAACCTTCATCCCCGCCCTGAGGCAGGCCTTCATCAACCACCTCGGACTTCCAGAAGAGGATTTCCGCGTACCCGACCGGGCCAATCTCATCCCCGCATGGGGCGCCGCACTGCACTGCGACGGAAGCGGCCGGATGAAACTCTCGGAATTCATATCGCGGCCGCCGGCCGGAACGGCCCCGCTCTCCGCAACGCCGCGTCTGCCGCGCATCTTCCCCTCCGCAGAGGCATACGGTACATGGATAGCTTCGAAGGCCGGAAACCGCATGAGAAAACGGGACCTGAAGGGATATTCCGGGGATGCGTACCTCGGCATCGACTCCGGTTCGACGACCACCAAGATAGCAGTCACGGACGGCGAAGGGAATCTGCTCTACCACTACTACGCCCCGAACGGCGGCGACCCCATCGGCACGGTCGGCAGGGGACTCGAACGGCTCGCCGCCGCATGTGCCGAACAAGGCGCATCGCTCGGCATCCGGGGAAGCTGTTCGACCGGATACGGCGAAGACCTGATAAGGGCGGCCTACTCCCTCGACGAGGGCATCATAGAGACCATCGCCCACTATCTCGCCGCCCGTGACATCGACCCGCAGGTATCGTTCATACTCGACATCGGCGGACAGGACATGAAGGCCATCTTCGTGGACCACGGCGTACTCAGCCGCATGGAAATCAACGAGGCCTGTTCATCGGGCTGCGGCTCCTTCATCGAGACATTCGCCAACTCGTTGGGGTATGCGGTCGCCGATTTCGCGGCGCAGGCATGCCTTGCCGAGAGGCCGTGCGACCTGGGCACGCGCTGTACGGTCTTCATGAACTCCAAAGTGAAACAGGTACTCCGCGAAGGGGCTACGGTGGCCGATATCGCAGCCGGGCTCTCCTATTCGGTGGTCAAGAACTGCCTCTACAAGGTTCTGAAACTGAAGAAACGCGAAGAACTGGGCGACCGGATAGTGGTGCAGGGAGGTACCATGCGCAACGATTCGGTCGTACGGGCGCTGGAACTGCTCACCGGTGCGGAAGTATCGCGCAGCGACATGCCGGAACTGATGGGGGCCTACGGATGCGCACTGTACGCCCGTACCGCCGCGAAGAAGAAGCCGGCCGCAAGCCTCGACAGCCTGCTGGCCTCGGCCTCCCACACCTCGCGCAGGCTGACGTGCGGCGGCTGCGAGAACCACTGTTTCATCACGAAATACACCTTCGCCGGGAACCACACCTACTACTCCGGCAACAAATGCGAGAAGGTCTTCTCCAACCGCGGCACAGGAGCGGCGAAAGGGCGCAACGTATCGGCGGAGAAGAACGCGCTCCTTTTCGACAGGCCCTGTCCCGCCGGGCCCCGCGGACGCATCGGCATACCCCGTGTCCTCAACATGTACGAGGACTACCCCTTCTGGCACGCCCTCCTGTCGGAGGCTGGTTTCGAGGTCGTTCTCTCCTCCCCCTCCACCTACCGCTCCTACGAGGCAGGCGTCCACTCGGTCATGTCGGACAACATCTGTTTCCCGGCCAAACTCGCCCACAGCCACATCTACGAACTCGCCGCCAAGGGGGTAGACCGGATATTCTATCCATGGGCGGTGTATGAAAAACCGGAAGGACCCGACACCCGCAACAGTTACAACTGCCCGGTGGTGGCCGGCTATCCGGAGGTGGTGCGCAACGCCATCATGCCGGAGGTACCGGTAGACTCGCCCGTGGTGACGTTCCGCGACGCAAAGAAACTGCGGGCCGCCTGCCGCAAATACCTCACGGGACTGGGCGTGGAGAGCACGACGGTACGGCGGGCGATACGGGCCGCCTTCGCTGCACAGGAGGAGTACGAACAGCGTATCGCGACCCTCAACCGCGATGCGCTGGCCGAAAGCCGTGCCGCCGGCGGCGTCACCATTCTGCTCGCCGGACGCCCCTACCACACCGACCCGCTCGTCCAGCACAAGATTTCGGACATGATAACCGACATGGGGGCTACGGTGATAACCGAAGACATCGTCCGCGGCGACAGTACGACGGGCATCGCCGATTCGCACCTGGTCACGCAGTGGAGCTATATCAACCGCATCCTGCGGGCGGCACACTGGGCGGCGGCGCAGCAGGATGTACATTTCGTACAGACCACGTCGTTCGGCTGCGGGCCCGACGCCTTCCTGCTCGACGAAACGCGCAATGTCCTGCAAAGGCACGGCAAAAGCTTCACACTCCTCAAGATAGACGACGTGAACAACATCGGCTCCCTGAAACTCCGGGTACGCTCCGTCATCGAAAGCATCCGCTTCGGCAATACCGCCAGGGAACGACCCGAACCGTTCGTCACGACAAAGACCTTCACCAAATCCGAACGGCGACGCACGCTGTTGGCGCCTTTCTTCACCGACTACGTCTCACCGCTCGTACCGGCCGCTTTCCGACAGGCGGGTTATGAAATCGTACAGCTTCCCGAAAGCGACAACGAATCGGCGGAGTATGGCCTGCGCTACGCCAACAACGAAGTGTGCTATCCGGCCACCCTCGTGGTGGGAGACCTGATTAAGGCGCTCGATTCGGGACGCTACGACCTCGACGAAACCGCCGTCATCATCACGCAGACCGGCGGTCAGTGCCGTGCGACAAACTACGTGGCGCTGCTCAAGCGGGCCATGGTGGAGGCGGGCTATGCACAGGTACCGGTCATCTCGCTCGGCATGGGCTCGTCGGTAAACCCCCAGCCGGGCTTCGGACTGAACTGGGCGAAATTCCTTCCGCTCGCGCTGGCGGCCGTCCTGCTGGGCGACTGCATCTCGAAATTCTACCACTCGGCCGCCGTCCGGGAGATACGCCCCGGAGAGGCGATGCGTCTGCGCGAAGCATATCTCGAAAAGGCGAAAGAGGCCATATCCCGCAATGCGGTGGGTGAGCTCTACGGCCTCGTCGGAGAGGCCGCCCGCAGTTTCGACGCCATCATCGAGGAGAAAACGCTCCCGAAGGTGGGCATCGTCGGGGAGATATATCTGAAATTCAACTCATTCGCCCACAAACGGGTAGTCCGTTGGCTCGTAGAACACGGCGTGGAGGTCGTTCCGCCCGTCCTGACGGATTTCTTCATGGAGGCATTTGTAAACCGTAGCGTGAAGCACCGTACCGGCGTCCAACGTTCTCCCGTACCGCTCGCCATGCTGCGGCAAATCTACGGCCTGCTGTGGCGGAAAATGGAGCAGGTGAACCGCGACGCTTCGGCGTTCCGGTACTTCACCCCGTTCCACAACATCTACGAACAGGCCGAACGCGGACGGGAAGTCATCTCCCTTTCAGCGCAGTTCGGCGAGGGATGGCTCCTGCCGGCCGAAATCGTCACTTTCGCCCGCACGGGAGTGAACAACGTCGTCAGCCTGCAGCCTTTCGGCTGCATCGCCAACCACATCGTATCCAAAGGGGTCGAGAAACGGATAAAAACCCTCTACCCGCAGATGCACCTGCTTTCGCTCGACTTCGACAGCGGTGTGAGCGACGTGAACGTCACCAACCGCCTGATGCTCCTCACCGACAACATCCGGTAAACTGCAGCCCATTCCCCCGCACGCCCCGCCGTACCCGTTGCCGACAGGTACGGCGGGGCTGTCCCTTTTACTGATATCGCTCTCTTCCATTCACCGGACGGCAGAAAGAGGAAACAACGGGAAAACAGGGCATTCCTGCCGCCTCAGCCGGCTGCCCCGACCGGAGGGCGACTCCCCCCTACCCCATTTCTTCCATCCGCGACACCCTCTCCGAGCATCTGTATCTTCCACCCTTTCTGTGATATTTTTATCATCAAACAAATTTATAATATATCATTTGAAATGAAATATGACATTCGTAACTTGCAAACCGTATCGATACAAAGACAACCTAAATTCCACTTAGCAAACCTTACTCGGTCATGAAACACATCATCCGCCGTATCATTCCCATAATGCTCCTCTTTGGAGGAACGCTGACGGGATGCAACAATCCGGCAAATAACGAAACGCATTACGTCCGGCTCAGCGATGCCGCCTGTACCTTCCGCCATACGGACAACACGCCTTTTACGATAGAGGTAATCACTTCACCCGACAATTGGGAAGCACGCTCGTCGGGCAGTTGGCTACAAGCAGAACGACAGGGAACGGCACTCGTTCTCACCCCCGAAGAGAACCTGACCGGAGCGGAAAGGAGTACGGAAGTGACCGTCACGGCAGGCCAGGCCACGGCACGCATCCAGGTCACACAGTTGGGCGACACTACCCTGCCGATAATATACCGTAAGCTCGACGACCTCCATTCGTCGGCCATCTCGCCCGACGGCAACATCGTGGGCGGATACTACTCCACGGCCGACGACGAAAGCTACTCGAAAATGACGGTGGTCTTCATCGACCTGCGCACGGGCGAACGGACCGAATTCGGCCCCTATCCGGAGAGCCTGATACTGCCTACCTCCGTAAGCTGCGTAACGAGCCAGGGTCTGATGTATGTCGTAAACGGGCAGGGAGACATGTTCGCATTCGATATGCACGAACGCAACTATTTCATTCCCGAAGTCGCCGGATACGCCACCATACAGGTCAACAGTTCCAGTGCGTACGGCACCAAATGGGTAGGCAGAGCAACCGGCAAGGGCGAAACGATGTATGTGCCGCTCATATCCGAAAACGGCACCGTGCGCGAACTGCCGAGACGGAGCTCAACTACCGCAACGAACCGCACAGCATGGGCATTATCGCCCGCGGCATCTCCGCCGACGGCTCGATTGCCTACGGTACGATTTGGGACAACCTCGACTTCGGCATGGTCTATTGGGACAAGGAGGGCAATGTCCATTACGTAGGCGAAGACGTGCGGACAGTCACCACTGTCCAGCGGTCCGACGGTTACGGCGGCACATACGACTACAATATAGTGAACGGTATGATAAGCTGGGCGGGAACCTATCAGGCCAGTCCGAGCGGCAAATACATCGCAGGCACGTACCGCGAAGAATCAATCTCAGAGAACGGGGAAACAATCAACGAGAGCTATTGGCCGGCGTTCTTCAATACCGAAACTAAGAAAACACACGTTTTCAGCGAGTTCGGAGACGGATGCGGCATGACGGCTACCGACGACGGCATCGGTTTCATCGGCACACCGAGCGTCTTCACCACCGCCGGAGCGGTAGTCAATATCGAAACGGGCGAACATCTGGGCAGTATCCAGGAATGGGTAATGGACCGATACGGCCTTTATCTGCCGGCAGCCGGATTCGTACAATATGTCATTCCTACCGGCGAACCGGGCAGCGAATTCATTCTTTGGGGAATCTCACCTGACTCGACCGTAAGCGAACCCAACTGGTACGTGGCACCCAACCCGGCGAAGTGACGGCACCACTCTGCAACGAATCCGAGGGCAGGCCATGGACGGGTCTGCCCTTGCCGTACAATTTCCCGCCGGACGAAAAACGCTTCCTACGGAACAACCCAACGCTGACCGCCCCTATTTCCGACAGGACCCAACCGCTCCACACGACGGCCCCGGCCGGGAAAAGGCTAACGGTTCACCTCGATATCGGCCAGCAGAGCAGCCTCGCGGCCGCCCCATTTGTCGCGGAATTCGACCATGCCCGCCGAATCGAGATAAGAGGGATGCTTCACCTTGAAGGTGAGGCGCTGGTAATGATGGACATAGACGCCCAATGCCACGCACATGGGACGCAAGCCCTCCTCCCCATGCCCTATGCAATATTGTTTGAGGGTACAGAAATAATCGAAATCGGCCGCCTGTACACGTTCGTCCCACGGGCCTACCCGTTCGATTACCCGGCGCGTAAGCAGGATGCAGGAGCCGGTAAACCCCTCGGCCGTCCGTGCGCCGAACCGCTCCCAACGACGGGCAGCGAACCGTTCGAAATCGGGATACATCAGCCTTTTCATCAACCGCAGCACAGCATACCGTGTCCCGAACAACTTAAGCAGCGGATACTTTACATATTTCCACCGGGTATTGATACGGCGCTGGACAGCCCGCGACTCCATATCGTCGTTCGAACAGGGAGAGATGGCATCGGCCCCGCTGACGTGCATCGTACGCAACAGATGCTCATCCCATCCTGCCGGCACCAGCACGTCGTTGTTCAGAAACACGAGATAGTCGTAACGGGCGGCGGCAATGCCTTGATTCTGACAATAAGGGTAAGAGTAGTTGCCGGGGTTTTCAATCACCGTATCGGCATGCTCCCGGAAAAATTCGCGCGACCCGTCGGTCGAATTGTTGTCGATAATAATCAGCTCGTAAACATTGCGGGTATTTCGTTTCAGCGTTTCATAAAAAAGCCGATTCATGCCGATTTGATTGTGAACGGCCGTAACAATGCTAATCATTCACAGTGAATCTGAAAATTCGATGCTGCAAAGAAACAAAGAATTTCCCTAATATATATTATACACATAAATTAATGCTCCGAAAAAGCAAAGACACCGTATGAACACGGGATAGATACAAAAGACAACGGCCCGCCTTCAACCACGACAGCCCGGCAATTCGTGCCGGGCTGTCGCCTTACGGGGGCTGAAAAGGGCGCAGGTCACCCGGCCTGCACGCAGATTATCCTGATACTCCGGACAACGGCGGCAGCGGTACCGGTATTCTCGATACTGACGTACCGGTAATCGCTCCCGTCCGGTGCCTCGAAACTGTTGAACTCGGACGTAGTACCCATCCGGGTATATTCGTACGTCCCGGAAGAGGTTCCCATACCGACCTCGATAAAGCGGGAGTTATATGCCTCCGTACAATCCACCTCCACGCTCACCACCCGGCCGGGCAGCGCAGCGGTATTCCACAGCATTCCGCCCCGTTTGCCGAACTCCATGTACTTGTCGCTCCCGGACACGGTATATTTCAGTTTCAGAAAGCCGAACTCCACTCCATTCTCCGTGCCGGTCAGCGTCTCCCCGTTCACATAATCCCGTATACCGAGATCGCCGCCGTCCATGGTAAAGGTACGGCTCACGGTATCGCCGCTCCCGAAATGGATATCCTGCACCTTGATGACCCCGGATGCCATTGCGAGTCCGTCCCGCTCCATCCGTACGGCTGCACCCGATTCGGTAGCGACGGTGACCGCCACCCTGCCGTAGTTCCCCGGCAGCAGAGCGAACCAGCAGTCGCCGAGTTCCCCCACCGTTACGGTGCTGCCCGAACAGTCGAGGGTTACGGTACTTTCCGTATCCGCACCGGGAACCAGCGTCCAGCCGCCGCCCGCATCGTCTATCGACACCGTAAAACCGCCGGCCATGGGAACCCCCTCCAGGCTCTCCAGCACGATACGGCTGACGCGTTCATCCGACAGGGCCGCCGGCATATCCTTCGGCGACAGCCGCAGGTAACCCGTATAGTGAGCGAATCGGAACGGAGCCGTATGCACCGTACCCTCCTGCGGTATCTCCGCCTCCACCGGAGCGGCCACCATCAGCACGGCTTCGGTATCGAAAGCATCCGGGGAGTACGCCTGTACGACGGGAAAGAGCAGCGAATCGTCCGCATCCCCGACGAGCATACCGGCCGGATACAGGGCATAGAGCCGTTGCTGTGAAAACGGCCCGGCATCTGGCGGAACGAGGGCATCCCCCGCAAACAACATATACGAGGCATCGAAACCGCCATCGGCCACCATGTCGAAACGGCTCCACAGCCTGCCGCCGTCGGCCACACGTGCCCCCTCCGCAAAAGCCGCCACCCAGAGCGCATCGCCCTCCGACCACACCACGCGATGGGCTTCCCCGTCGTATTCGTACGCCACCCGCGTACCTTCCCCGTCCGGATAGGCACCCGATACGATGCGTACGCCGTTCCGACCGTCATTTCCTTCCCCGGTTCCGGCACATGCCGCCAGAGCCGCAATACCGGCCAGCACACCCACTCGGCATGCCGCCGTCACATAACCATGTTTCATACGCCTTACCATTCCAAATCCGTATCATCCACCCGGAGGTCACCGCCGGCGGCCCCCTCCGCACCATAGGAGAGCGCGATGCCCCCCTCGCACGCCACTCCCACCATCTCCGCGACGGGAGCGGCGTAAATCTCTTTTTCCATCATGCGCAACTTTTCAATTTCCGGCGGTTACACTGCACACCGCCTGACAGTTATACGAATACAAATTTATCAAAATAATATAAAAGGACGCAATAATATCACAATTATATTCCCCCGGTCCTGCCAAAGAGATGCGAAAGACCGCAAATAACATGGAGAGGCCGCACCGCTGCAAATGAAATAAAAGGGCAGCAGGGGCCGTTACTCGTGTATTTTATGGTAATTTTGCACCGTGGTCTGCATCCCGTACGAACGGCAAAAAGGGAAACGGACCTTCATTTGCACGATTATTGAATCCCGGAGAGAACGATATTCGATTAAAAAACAAACGATATGCTCGGTATTAACTGCATAGGCATACTGACATCCGGCGGCGATGCCCCCGGCATGAATGCCGCCATCCGTGCGGTGACCCGTACCGCCCTGTACAACGGCTTCGAGGTCAAGGGCATCTACCACGGATACAGGGGACTCCTGAACGGAGAGATTGAAACGTTCCGCACGGAAAACGTAAGCAACATCATCCAGCTCGGCGGAACCATCCTGAAAACGGCCCGGAGCAAGGAGTTCCAGACCCCCGAAGGACGCCGGCAGGCGTTCGAGAACATGCAGCGCGAACACATCGACGCGCTCGTGGTGATAGGCGGCGACGGTTCGCTGGCCGGAGCGAGGGAGTTCGCGGCCGAATTCAACTTCCCGATTGTGGGCCTTCCCGGAACGATAGACAACGACCTCTCCGGCACGGATACGACGATAGGTTATGACACGGCCCTGAACACCATCATGGAGGCGGTGGACAAGATACGCGACACGGCCATGTCGCACGAACGGCTCTTCTTCATCGAAGTGATGGGACGCAATGCCGGGTTCCTTGCCCTCAACGGCGCGATAGCCACCGGTGCGGAGGCGGCCATCATACCGGAAATCGCCACCGAGGTAGACCAGTTGGCCGAACTCATTCAGAACGGTTTCCGCAAGAGCAAAAGCAGCAGCATCGTACTCGTGGCCGAAAGCGAAGTGACGGGGGGAGCCATGGGGCTCGCCGAACGGGTGAAGCAGGAGTATCCGGAGTACGAGGTGCGCGTCACCATCCTCGGCCACATCCAGCGCGGAGGTTCGCCCACGGCGGCCGACCGGATTCTGGCTACCCGGATGGGCGAAGCGGCGGTGGACGCCATCATCGAGGGACAGCGGAACGTCATGGTAGGCATACAGGACGACAAACTCATCTATGTCCCCTTCTCGAAGGCGATACGCGACGACAAGCCGATAAACCGCGACCTGATACAGACCATCAAAATGCTCTCCATATAAAAGCTGCGGACATGCCCGCAGAAACGAACGCCCCGTACCCGAAAGGTACGGGGCCTCTCATATCCATACGACCGCATGGAAGCACCGGCAACAGGCCGCAGGCGTCCCCCTCTACCCCTCCCAGAGCTGGGACTGCCAGGCGCCCGTTTCGAGCAGACGTCTTTCGAGCATGGCCATCAACTGTTCGTTGCGGATAAGGCCCCAGGTCGGCCCGCAGTGGAACCGCGGCGGAGCCTCTCCGGCGAAACGTTCCACGACCAGGTCGGGCCGCAGCCGGCGCAGGATGCCGATGAAAAGTTCCATATATTCGTCGAGGGTACGGAAGCGGTATCGTTCCGGATGTGCCTTCCAGTCCGCCTCCATGGGGGTATCCCGGAATATCTGGAGCTGGTGGAACTTGACCGTCGTCAGGGGGAGCGCATTGATGGTCTCCGTCTGGGCGGTCATCATCCCGTCGGTCTCGCCCGGCAGCCCGAGAATGAAATGCGCTCCGACATGTATCCCGCGTGCGGCGGTCGCCTCCACAGCACGGCGTGCGCAGTCGAAATCGTGCCCCCGGTTCACGGCACGGAGCGTTTCGTCGTAACACGACTCGATGCCGTACTCAACGGCCACGTAACAGGTGCGGGCCAGCTCCGCGAAGTAATCGAGTACCGCATCGTCCACGCAGTCCGGACGTGTCCCCACCACAACACCCGCCACGAGGGGGTTGGCGAGCGCCTCGCCGTACACGGCCCGCAACCGCTCCAGCGGCGCGTATGTGTTTGAAAAGGATTGGAAATAGACGAGGTAGCGTTCGGCCCGACGATACCGGTTGCGGTGAAATTCGATACCTTCTTCTATCTGGCGGGCGACGCTTTTGAAGGGCTGACAATACGAAGGGGTGAAAGCCTCGTTGTTGCAGAAGGTGCAGCCACCCGTTCCCACCCGTCCGTCGCGGTTGGGACACGTAAAGCCGGCATTGACGGCCAGCTTCTGCACACGCCCTCCGAACAGTCTCCGGAAGTAGCCCGAATAGCTGTTGAAAGGCCTCTCGTCACCCCAGGAATATATCATCGTTCTCGATTGAAAAAAATTCCCGCACGGAGTCCTCCTCACGGGGCCTCACGCCTTCCGAAGCGCCTCGACGAAACCCGGGAAGAGCGACCACAAATGTTCGGTCTGGAGCCACAGTTCCCTGGCGAGCGCCTCTTTGGAGGGCCTTTCGGCACGTATCTCCTGCAGGTAAGCGTCACTGACGGGATGCTCCCCGGCCAGAAATTCGTCATAATAGGGCCGGAAGCGGCTGCGCAGCCTCACTACCTCGCCATGGGGCAGCGTGCCCGTCCGCCGGAATTCGCTCCACAGGGTCAAGATTACCTTGTCGATATACTTGTCGTTCACGTCGTTGATAATATCGTCGAACGACTCATACTCTTCCATGGCGATGTAGGTATAAGCCAGCGGAATGGTCGCTTCGGTATGGTCTTCGGGGTCTACGTCGAGCAGCATCTCGAAAATGGCGGCGGCCATCTCCCAGTCTCCGGCCAGAAAATGGTCGATGCCGGAGCAGTAACCGGTCAGCACGGCGGCCTGCGTCGGCTCATCCTCCCACTCCAGCACGGTCTCCCCCTCTTCGGGAATCATATCCACCAACCGCTGGAACGCATGCAGCCGCGTATTGCAGGCTCCCTCGAAATCGCGTTCGTCCTCCTGCCTCCTCGAACGGGCAAGCTCCGCAGCGAAATCGAAATCATCTCCGTCGGCGGCAGGGAGATAGGCGATAACGTAGCTGTCCTCCCCCGTCGGCCTAAGTACCGGTTTCATCATCTTGACAGACCTTTTGCTGAGAATACGTATGTATCGTTTTGCAGGCGCGAAGATAGCAATAATGCCTGCAAAAAAAGCATATAACGCCGCGCGGACAAAATTTCCGCCCGGAAAACTTCGTCATTTAAATGAAATGTCCTATATTTGCCCCGCATAAAGAGGCCGCAATAGCTCAGTTGGTAGAGCGTTTCACTCGTAATGAAGAGGTCCCGAGTTCAAGTCTCGGTTGCGGCTCCGGACAAAGAGGAACGGCTGCAGGGGAATTTCCCTTGCAGCCGTTCCGGTTTCCGGCCGAGCCCCGTCTCCACGAAACGGGATTACCGGTAATTGGAGACGAACAGCCGGGCCTCCCGCACATCATCGGAGCTCTCCACGGTATAAAATATCGTCAGGCAATAATCCAGGTAGGTACCGTGCTTCGGAATGGAAAAAGAGAGGACGCCGCTGTTCCTGTCGAAACTCCACGAATCATCGAAATAGAGATAAAAAAGATAATGGCAGTGGTCGCACTCAATCCGTTCGATGCCCGTTATCTTCTCCCCGACGACACCGTACATCGCCCGGTAGGTCGTATCGTAGGCGAAAAGTTCCGGAGGATTCAGGATGTAAAAGATTTCATCGGACTCGGGGTCGCGCACCAGCGTTTTTATCTCATACTCCACTGTCCCCCGCAGCGTCGGATAATATACCGTGACTTTGACGGTGCGTTCGCCCTTTTCGGTAAACCGGAACCTTCCGTTGGGCACATTGGAGGGGAAAGAGAGCAGTTCCGTTTTATTGTCGCCGCTGGCCCACTTCTTCACCTCGACGCCGGCATCCGTCAGCGTCTGACGCAGTTTAAACACCTCCTCCCGGCCGACAATCGGGTCCGCCGGCCGTTCGACGATGTCCTGCGAATCGACATTCAGCTCCTTTTCATACACCCGTTCTCCTCCGAAAACATTGGCGGTAAGCCGAATCTTCTTTCTCCCCGGCCGGGTGAAATAGACGAACAGGGAGTTGTCCGTGTACTGGTGCGGCACCGAAACGCCGTCGCTGTCCGCTATCTCCCAACCCTCTATGGAGAGCAGATTACTGCTTTTGGAGGAGAGTTTTCTCGCATCTTCGTTCAGACGGAGCCGAACGAGCTGGTTCAAACCGATCGATTCATACTCCGCCTCCACGATATCGCGCAGGTCCAGAGTAACATCCACAGGATTGTTAAAAATAATATCTACAATCTCCCTCATCTCTGCCTTCTCCTCTTCACTCCGGTCTGTCCATTGGTTTATAACATTATCTTTCATGGCCTTATGCCAGCCATCCCAACCGGAAGATGCCGCAGCATTGAATCCATGCTGTATCTCCTGCAAGGTAAAACCGTTCTTCAACATCCCTTGTACAACATGTTTGTACATCCAACTATCCCCCTCGCTTGAATAATAAGTATATTCATATTCCGGAAACACGGATTTCATATAAGCATATTCCACACCTGTCGCCCAAGACTCCCCGTACTTGGAATGGGCTACGAACGAATAATTGAAATCGTTAAGCCGATTATGAGAAATGTGCCCCAATTCATGGAACATGGTACTCATGGCTTCTTCTGACTGATAATACAAATCACTGTTTTTCTGTTTTTTCCCATAATAAAATATTTCACGTCGCGGTCTGGCAGGCACAGTATTGCTTCTACCATATTTATTCATAGTAGCTATTTTGATGCATTTACCCGGTTTCTTTAACCCATATGTCAAAGGATAGTCTCCGTAAAAATAGGAATAAAGGGCAGTATGGGCCCCTGCCAATACGCCTTCCCATGTACCGGTTTGAAGTACCGCATCAACAAACCCATCGTCATTGGTACCGAGGCCTGTCGTACGCACTTTATTTTTAGAAGCGATATAAAGCGTCCACATCGCATCCTGCCAGAGGATTTCATAACTTACAGGGATATCGGTCGTACACATCACTCCCGTTTCGCCGTTTTCATCGGTTGTACCTGTTTCGACGAATGAATAGTAATAGGCTCTTACTTTTGCACCGACTAAGGGAAGAGTGTCCCGCGTAAGAGCATAATAATTACCGCTAACTGCATATCTTATTCTTGCCGATGCTTCGACTACTTTCCGGGCGGCTGCACGACCGGCAGAAGCATTGCCGGTCATGGCCATGGAAGAACCAAGAACCATACTGTACAATTCCGGTGGCAACTGTGACTCTTCCGAAGGTGAAGAACCACTTCTATGCTGGATGACAGAACCGTGGATAATCTCATACTCTATCCCATCCGGAAATGCGAATCCGGCAGGTACTACCGCATAAAGAGGTTCATAAACAATTGGAGCATCCTCAGTCACCGTTTCCGGTTCGGTCTCCATATAAATCTTGTTATCCAACGGATGGTTGAACAACTCAATGCCACATCCTTCCAACTTATCCATCTGCACGCTGTCCTGCGGATTGAACTTCACATAATAGTGGGTTGGGCGAAGTTGGACGGGCGTTATCTCCGGATTATCTGCCGCAAGCATATCCAATGCCCGCTGCATTGCATCCACCGCGAACGGGTCGCTCGCATCCTCTGCCGAACGGGTAAGAAGTGTTTCCGCGACATCCTGGTCGTTACCGTCACCGAAAATCTCACCCTCTTTATTACAAGAGACGAAAGACAACGCCGAAGCAAACAGAAGTAAAAAAGTTTTTCTCATATTCTTAGTTTGGTTAAAAGGGTTTCACAATCAATGAACACACTGCATTTACCGGAACACCATTCTCAAAATCACTGTCCGTAAAAGTATAAGTATACCATACAGTACGCTTGCTGGAATAGCTCTCATAACAATCCAGACCATACAACCAATCCGTCTCATCAGTTGCACTTTGAATGATTACTTGCTTACCATTAGAGACTTTAATGTAATTAACATGAGAAAAAGGATGAAAATACTGATTCCCATAAGCCTGCCCAGAAACCATATATTCTCCAGCCGGTAATATAGAAAAACTACTATCAATCTTCACCACATTACCATTGTCATCCACAATACATCCTACCACATTAATAACCTTATCCGTCATGTTGCGATAAACATAATGATAAGTTACCCACGGCCCCTCTCCCAAACAGCCAGTAAACAGCAATGGCATGCAGAACAAAAAAAGTAATTTTAGTTTCATAACAAAGACATTTTAATCAACTTAAATTCATGCAATTACATTAATCATTATTTACCGGAACATCGGTCGCAAAATCGGCTTCCGTAAAAACATAAGTATACCAAGCAACGTTACGCTTTTTAGAAGGTTGTTTTTGATAACAATCCTGCTTGAACAGACAATGCCATTCATCACTCGGTTTATCTTTCTTCGTCAAAATCACCGTCTGTTCGCCGTCCGATAACTTTATATGATTACATTCAAAAGGAAAATAATATCCCCCACCATAGTGTTGCCCAGACAGGGTGTGTTCCCCGCCTGGCAATATGGAAAAACTATGCATAATTTCCACGGCATGATTATCATATATACTATACGCCACCACTTCAACAGGCCGGTCTGTCATGTTACGATAAACATAATGATAAGTTACCCACGGCCCCTCTCCCAAACAGCCGGTAAACAGCAGCGGCACACATAATAAAGAAAGTAATCTTAGTTTCATAATAAAAATATTTTTAATCAACTCAAGTTCACGCAATTACATTAATCATTACTTACCGGAACGCCGTCCCGGAAATCGGCGTCCGTAAAATCGTAACGGAACCAGATTTCGTATTTCTTCGATTTGACTACCTGATACGAATCCATATCATATAAATAAGTCTTTTGCCCTTCTTGGTCCGGACGGGAAACAAAAGTGACTTCCCGTTCTCCGTCGGAAATCTTGACATACTCACTATAATTAAACGGAGAAAGTAGTACACTTCTGGCATGAACGTATGTGAGTTCATATTCCTCCCCCGGAGCAAGCTCGAACGTGCACGGATTCCAATAATCATCTGCATCTGGCGCTTCTACCTGAATGATTCTGTCCGTCAGGTTGCCATAACGATAATGGGCTACCCCGGCCGGAGATTCACAGCCTGCAAACAGCAGCGGTACACATAACAAAGAAAGTAATCTTAGTTTCATAATAAAACATTTTTAAGTAACTTAAATTCACGTAATTATACTAATCGCCATTTACCGGAACACCGTCCCGGAAATCGGCGTCCGTAAAAGTATAAGTAAGCCACACGGTATGCATTCGGGACCGCTCTTCATAACAGTCCAATCTGAAGATGTTGTATCGTACACCGTCGACATCACCGGCCGTTGCAAAAACGACCGCCTGTTCGTCATTCGACAATTGGACATAACGAGCTCTCTCAAAAGGGAAAAAAGGGTCACGAGGAACGCCACTGCCTGTAATCGTGTACTCGCCGTCCGGGACAAGGACAAAATGACATTGCATTTCCACGGCATCTTGATTATCAGAAACATAATATGCCATCACTTCGATAGGCTTATCCGTGCCATTATGATAAACATAATGATAAGTGTATACCCCATTGCAGCCGGTAAACAGCAGCGGTACACATAATAAAGAAAGTAATCTTAGTTTCATAATAGAATTTTAATAGGTTAAAGATTATTGAAGCAGCATTAACTGCGGCTTGTTCAAACGCCGTCACAGAAGATTTCGCCCTCTGGCTTCAAGACGGTGAGGGAGTGTGCAGAAACATTTTTCATAACATCCGATTGGTTAATAAATTCAAACAAACACAAGGCAACAGTGTAGTTATTTCAAACATACGAAATAATTACCAACAATACAAATATTTAATCATATATATCGACATCCTTGCGCAAGCCGTTCCGGCACGACACCTTCTGTACGGATATCGGACTACCGTCTTACCTCCTTTCGGGTTTCGTCGAATATATTTTCCTATATTTGCACTAAACAGACAAGCGATGGCAGACAACGACTGGAAATCGAGGCTGAACGTGGTCTACTCCACGAATCCGGACTTCGAATACGAAACCGAAGCGCCGGAAAACATTCCGACGCTTCCGCCGCAGCAGCAGGAACTGCGCGTATGGCTCGACCGAAAATCGCGGGCCGGCAAACAGGTGACGCTGGTACGCGGCTTCCGGGGAAGCGAGGAAGACCTCCGGGCTCTGGCGAGCATGCTGAAAAACAGGTGCGGGGTGGGCGGTTCGGCCAAAGAGGGCGAAATCATCATACAGGGCGATTTCCGCGACCGTGTGACGGAGATACTCACCAAAGCGGGATACAAGGCAAAAAAAGCAGGGGGACAATGAAAAAAACCGCCATACTGCTCACCGCCCTCTGGCTGCTGGCAGCCGTCCCGCAGGCACGGGCCCAATACTACAACACGGGGCAGTCGCCCGCTTCGCTGCGGTGGAAATCCATCGGCAACGATTCGCTGCAGGTGGTCTTTCCGGACGGATTCGGGAAACAGGCCCACCGCACGCTCTTCTACATGGACACCGTCCGGAGCCGCATCAGCTACGGATATCCCCTGCCTCCGCTCAAAACACCCGTCATGATGACCACGGAGAACTTCTTCTCCAACGGTCTCGCCATGATGGCCCCCCGGCGGATAGAGATGGGAGGGATACCCGCCATAGACACCTACTCCGAACCATGGCTCAAACAGCTCGCCACGCACGAGTACCGCCACATGGTTCAGTTCGGCAACGTCAACCGTTCGACGGTGAAGGTCTTCGGCTATCTGTTCGGACAGCAGGCACCGCTGCTCGCCACGGGACTCCTGCCTTTCTGGTTCATCGAAGGCGATGCGGTGATGGCCGAAACGCAGATGTCCTCCTTCGGGAGAGGGCTGCAGCCGTCATTCACCATGCACTACCGTGCGCTGGGCGACGAAATACTGCGCAGCCGGAATCCCGACAAATGGTTCTGCGGTTCCTACAAGGATTACGTACCGAGCCATTACGAACTCGGATTCCAACTCGTTTCCTATGCCGACAGGCGATACGACGAATACATCGGAGCGAGCATCACGCGCTACACCTCCGACTACCCGATACTCATCTTCACCACGCAGCTCGCGCTGAACAAATATTACGGCACCTCCACGCGGCAGCTCTTCCGGGAGACCTTTTCCTCCCTCAACGAACTGTGGGACTCGCTGCCCGACACGGGCAACAGTCCGCGCGTGGTATCGCCGCCGGTGAAAATCTACACCACCTACTCCCATCCCCTCTACGTCAACGACTCCACGCTGCTCGTCCTGAAAGAGGATTACGACCGGGCATCGCGGTTCGTGGAAATAGACCTGCACTCAGGACAGGAACGCACCGTATGCTACACGGGGCCGGTCAGCACGCGTCCCGTCTTCCGCAACGGCACCGTAGTATGGACGGAATACCGGCAGAGCACCGTATGGGAACAGAAAGTCGATTCGCGTCTCTGCGTCATGCAGTACGGGGACGACCGCTACCGACAGGAGGCTTCGTTCGGCGACGGCGTCCTCTATCCGGTACTGACCGATGACGGCGACCTGGCCTTCGTCCGTTACCACTACGACGGCCACTACTCCGTTGAACTGCACTCCCGCGAGCGCGGTACGCTGCGTACCCACTTCGACGAGTCGGTATCGCTGCACGGCCTGGCATGGGACGACCTGACGCAGTGTTTCTACTACATCGCACTCTCCGATGACGGCATGTCCATCGGAGGAGTCGACTTTTCCGGCCTGAAAGGACGGCGGTTCCCCGTCACCTCCCCCGCTTACGTAACGGTCAATAACCTGAGCGCCGGCGACGGAATGCTCTACTTCAACTCCATCTACTCCGGCAAGGACGAAGCCCACACAATAGACCTCTCCACCGGGCGGCAGTACCGCATCTCCGAATCGCGTTACGGTTCTTTCGCCCCCTCTCCTTCGCCGGGCGGCGAATTCGTGGCACTCACGACCTACGAAAGGGACGGCTACAAAACGGCCCTGCAGGAGGTGGAGTACTGGGAGGAGGTGGAATGGACGCCCGTTCCCCGGAACGTGGTGAATGCCCCCCTGAAACCGTGGGACGTTCCGGTCGTGGACGACGTGGTCTTCACGGAGGAAGAGCTGAATGCCTCGATGGAGAAACATCCGGCCGAACGCTACTCCAAAGCAGGACACCTCTTCAACCTGCACAGTTGGGCGCCGCTCTACTACTCGCCCGACCGGCTGATGGAGAACTCCACGCTGGATGCCCAGTTCGGCGCGACGCTCATCTCACAGAACCTGCTCGGTACGACGGAAGCGAGCCTCGGATACGGCTATACGCTCGACGGCCACTCCACGGTCAGGGGACGGTTCGCCTACTACGGCTGGGCACCCAAAATCGAAGTGACGGCCCTGTGGAGCGACCATCCCCACCAAACCATCAATACGGCCAGCAGTCCCTTCTATACGAGCTACTACAAGGGCAACAGCTTCGACCTCTCGGTCAGGGCCTACTTGCCGCTGCTGCTCTCGTCGGGCTACCGGATACGCTCGCTGGTGCCGACGCTGCAATTTAACCTCGACAATACGGAAATCATCACCCCCGAAGGGCAGTCGAACCGGGCATCGCTCGTACTCGCCTCCGTACAGTACAACGAATACGTCCGCAAGGCCCGCCTCGACCTGCAGCCGCGCTGGGGTTATACGCTCCGTGCCAGCACGGTCAGCAATCCGTTCAGCAAGCTGTTCGCCACCGCATGGAGCGTGTACGGACGCGTCTACACCCCCGGTCTCTTCCTTCACCACGGCCTGACGCTCGCCGCAGCCTACCAGCGGACTACCGACGTCTTCCCCATGATAAACGTCATCGATTTCCAGCCCCGCGGATATGACCAGATAGCCACGACGAGCTACTTCGCCGCCTCGGCCGACTACCTCTTCCCCGTAGCCTATCCGGACTGGGGAGTGAGCGGCGTCTTTTTCCTGAAACGCATCTCGCTCGACCTGTCGTTCCAATACGCACGCTATCTGGAACCGGAATATTTCATCGACCTCACGGGAACCGCGGGCAACGGTCTGCAAAAACGCGGCGTACCGCGCCACATTTATACGTTCGGGGGAGCCGTCAGCCTCGACATCGCCCCGTTCCGCATGCCGGCGGAATCGACCTGCACGCTTACGGTAGGCGTCTACAAACCGCGCGACAAGAAAGTATTCGTAACATGCGGCTTCTCGGTACCGCTCTGAACAGCCGGAAAAAGAGCGGCCCGGAAACCGCCTTCCGGAAACGGATGCCCGGAGGACATAAACCGTTCAAACAAGGAAAATGTACATAGCACAAGCGAAACGAAAGGAGAATATCGCGGAATATATCCTCTACCTGTGGCAGTTGGAAGACCTGCTCCGGGCGCTCCGGTTCAGTCCCGAAGCCATCTGGTCGCAACTGGTGGCCCCACAGATACCCGGGGATGAGGAGAGACAGAACAACCTGCTCATGTGGTACATGGACGTGGGGTCGCTGCTACGCGAAGAGGGAAAGGAAAAGACGGGCCATCTCGACCACACCCTGCATCTCATAGGCGACCTGAACAATCTGCACGAACAGCTGCTCCAGGCTCCCGCCGGAGAGCATTACCGCGAACTGTACGCCCGTCTGCAGCCCGAACTGCCGCGTCTGCGGCAGCTCATCGGACGGCAGGAGATATCCGATACGGAACTCGCTTTCCGGACGCTCTACGCCGCCATGCTCTACCGCATGAAGGGGGACAAGACAAAAGAGAGCTCAATCTCCGATGTGATTGAGCTCGTTTCGCCGGTAATAGGGGAACTGGCACGGATTTTTCATCTGGCCGAAATCGGCGAGTTGGATATTTGGGAAAGGGACAACGGCTGATTCAGGCCATCGGACCACAGCGGTTCTCCCGGGAATCTCTTTGCCCGTCGCCCGCCCCGCAGAGTCTCCGGAAACATCCCTGTCGACAAATCCGGCCTCCCCTGCCGGAGGCGGCTTTCATATATATGATGCCCGAAGGTTCCGTTTTGTTGCACGGAAACGAAAATTTTTTGCAGAAACGACCAACACCTGCCGCTTCTCTCCATGGCAGGCATACGAAAAACCGTACACGGCAGGGAATCCTTCCCTCCGATGCACGGTATCCCGCAGCCGCATTCCGGCCGGCCGGTCAACGGGCTATTCGGCCCGAACGATATTGGCGCCGAGCGCGTTGAGGCGCGCATCGATGTTCTGATAACCGCGGTCAATCTGCTCCACATTCTGGATGACGCTGCGCCCCTCCGCACTCAGGGCGGCGATAAGGAGCGCTACCCCGGCACGGATGTCGGGCGAAGTCATCATCGTACCGCGCAGGCGGCGTTCGTGGTTGTGCCCGATGACCGTGGCCCGGTGCGGGTCGCAGAGGATTATCTGCGCCCCCATGTCTATCAGTTTGTCCACGAAAAAGAGGCGGCTTTCAAACATCTTCTGGTGGATGAGCACAGAACCCTTCGCCTGCGTCGCCACCACGAGGAAGACCGAAAGCAGGTCGGGCGTCAGTCCCGGCCAGGGTGCATCGGCAATGGTCATTATCGAACCGTCGAGGAACGTTTCTATCTCGTAGTGCTCCTGACTGGGAATATAGATATCGTCTCCGCGCTGCTCGAAATGGATTCCCATGCGGGCGAACTGTGCGGGAATGATGCCCAGGTCGCCGAAAGAGACCTCCTTAATCGTTATCTCCGACTGCGTCATGGCCGCCATTCCGATGAAGCTGCCTATCTCTATCATGTCCGGCAGCATGGTGTGCTCCGTTCCTCCGAGACGCTCCACACCGCGGATGTCGGCCCCCATGCGAACAAGCATCCGGCACAGCTGCTGGATGTAGGGTTCGCAGGCCGCATTGTAGATGGTCGTCTCCCCCCGTGCCAGCACGGCAGCCATGACGATGTTGGCGGTACCCGTCACCGAAGCCTCGTCCAGCAGCATGTAGGTTCCGCGCAGACCGTCCGAGCGGAGGGCGAAATAGTTGTTGTCGAAATCGTAATCGAACTTCGCACCGAGTTTCTGAAACCCTATCAGGTGGGTATCCAGCCTCCGGCGCCCTATCTTGTCGCCGCCCGGTTTGGGCAGATAGGCGATGCCGAAACGGGCCAGCAGGGGCCCGATGACCATGACCGAACCGCGCAACCGGGCGCCTCGACGGCGGTAATCCTCCGAACGGATATAATCGAGGTCGATGTCGCGGGCACGGAACGCGTAGCTCTGCGGCCCCGTCTTCTCCACCTCGACCCCCATGGCACGTAGCATATCCATGAGCTGCAGAATATCCACTATCTCCGGAACGTTGTGCAGCGTCACCCGTTCGGGGGTAAGGAGCGTGGCACAAATTATCTGGAGGGCTTCGTTCTTGGCCCCCTGCGGTACTATCTCTCCCTTCAGGCGGTTTCCGCCCTGCACGATGAATTCAGCCATATCTCGAAATATCTTTATCCGGAATGCAATGCAATACGGAGACGAAAGATATACAATTTACGCGGCATGAAAAAACTTTCCCGGTACCGGACGACTTTTAACGCCGTTATCCGGCAACGGTTTGTAAAGTAACCGCAAAAATCCTTAACTTTGTAAGTTATTGTAATGTATCATTCAGGAGAACCGAAACAATACGAAGGATATGACCGACAGGATAGAACGACTGCTGAAAAGGGTAGAGGAGTTCCACCCCGGTACCGCTGCGGAGCTGGAAGAGTTCAGAATCAAGGTATTGGGCCGCAAGGGTGAGCTCAACGAACTGATGGACGAATTCAAAACCGTCGCCCCGGAACTGAAACGCGAACTGGGCCAGCGCCTCAACGGACTCAAGAACCGCGCACAGGAACGCATCAACGAACTGAAAAGCGAACTCGAAGCGCATGCAGCCGGGACTCCCTCGGCCACGCTGGACGACATGACGCGCCCCGGCACCGCGCAGTCGCTCGGCAGCCGGCACCCCATATCGCTGGTAAGGAACGAGATATGCGGTATATTCGAACGGCTCGGTTATGTCATAGCCGAAGGCCCGGAAATAGAGGACGACTGGCACGTATTCTCGGCCCTGAACTTCCCGCCGGAACATCCGGCACGCGACATGCAGGATACGTTCTTCATCGAAAAAGACCCCGACATCCTGCTCCGTACCCACACCAGCTCCATTCAGGTACGCACCATGGAGACGCAGAAACCGCCTATCCGGGTAGTATGCCCCGGCAGGGTCTTCCGCAACGAAGCCATCTCCTACCGTGCGCACTGCATTTTCCACCAGATAGAGGGACTCTATATCGACGAAGGGGTCTCCTTCGCCGACATGAAACAGTCGCTTCTCTACTTCGTACAGGAGTTCTTCGGCCCGGAGACGAAAATACGTTTGAGACCCTCCTACTTCCCCTTCACGGAGCCCTCGGCGGAGATGGACATCTCCTGCAACCTCTGCGGCGGGAAGGGGTGCAACGTCTGCAAACATACCGGATGGCTCGAAATCATGGGATGCGGCATGGTGGACCCGAACGTACTCGAAGCATGCGGCATAGACAGCAATAAATACAGCGGGTTCGCGTTCGGAATGGGAGTAGAGCGCTGCTCGATGCTGAAATACGGCGTCAAGGACCTCCGTCTCTACTTCGAGAACGACATCCGGTTCCTGCGCCAATTCGGCACGGTGATTTGATACCCGCTTCCGGCGGCACGAAAACCGTCCGGCAAGAAGCGGGAAGGCGGCGTTCCGCTCCGCATACATCATTTGGAAACGGCATGAAAAACATCAGGGTGATAGCAGCAGGCATCGCGGCGGCAGGATTCATATCCTGTACGGTGACCACGCACGGCACGTCGCAGGCGGCGGCCGAAGGGGATTTCGCCGGCCGCAACGCCCCCTATTACTACCATGCCGAAGGCATCAAGGCCCATACCGTGAAGGGCGACATGCAGGCGGGCATCGCCTGCTTCGGCCGCGCCATACAGGCGGACTCCTCCTACGCCCCGGCCTACTACGAGATAGCCGAAATACTGCTCGAAACCGACCCACAGCGGGCCGTGGCCTACAGCCAAACGGCCAATGCGCTCGACACGGCCAACCTCGCCTATCAGAACCAGTTGGGACGGGCATTGGTGATGTCCGAAAAGTACGACGAGGCGATGGGCATCTACACCCGCCTGATGCGCGACGACCCGCACAATCCGCTCAACTACCGGCTGCTGGCAGCCCTTTACGACTACAAGGGGCAACCCTTTACGGCGATAGCCATCCTCGACACCGCAGAGATGCGGTTGGGACGTCTCGAAGAGCTCTCCACCTACAAACGCGAGATACTGATACGGCTAAGGCTCTATGACAAGGCCGTGGAGGAGGCGAAAAAGCTGGCCGGCGACTATCCCTACGACGACGGCAATTACCGTATCCTCGGCGACATATACAGCGCGATGGGCAAGGACTCGCTGGCGCTGGCCAACTATGCGGAGGCCATGCGGCTCGATTCGGGGAACATGGAAACCCTCTCTTCGCTGGCCGATTTCTACCGTAAATCCAACGACGCGGGGAACTACCTCGCCACGCTGAAACTGATTTTCGAAAACAACGGCATGCCGCTGGAGGGGAAGAAAAGAATCTTCGAAGACATCACCTCCGACCTGGAGTTCTACCGGCGCAACTACTTCGCCATCAACTCCCTCATATTGACGCTCATCGCCAAGTATCCGGACGATTACAACGTGGTGGACCTGTATGCCACGCACCTGATACGGGGCGGGGAGATAGAACAGGCGCTCGGACTCTACAAGTCGTTCATCGGCATGAAACCCGACATACTGGAAGCCTATAACCAGGTCATCGGGATAGAAACCTTCCTGAACCGCCCCGACTCCGTAACGAAATACTCCGACATGGCGCTCGCACGCTTTCCCGACAATATGGATATCCTGCTCGGCAAAGGCTACGCCCGCCTCGGCACGAACGATGCCGCGGGCGCAGTGCGTACCTTCCGGGAGGCTTACCGTGCAGCGAAGGATGACTCCACGCGGAGCGTAGCGGCAGGAATACTCGGCGACGCATACCACGAACTCGGCAACTCGCGTAAAGCCTATACGCAATACGAAAAGGCGCTCCGGCTCGACGCGGACAATGCCGGCGTACTGAACAACTATGCCTACTACCTCAGCGAAGAGGGGAGGGAACTGGAAAAGGCGCTCGACATGAGCCGCCGTGCCAACGGGCTCACTCCGGGCAATGCCACGTTCCTCGACACGGAAGGGTGGATACTCTATCTGCTCGGAAGATACGACGAGGCCCGCACCGTCATGCAGCAGGCCGTATCGTTCGATATGACCGGCAGTCCGGTACTGCTGTTCCATTATGCGGAGATACTCTATGCGTTGGGCGACGCATTCATGGCGGAAGTCTACTGGAAACGCGCCCTCGACAAGGGGTACGATGCGGAGATTATCCGGCAACGGTTGGAAAAGAAACAGGAATAGATGAAACGGACCTTACTGATACTGATTTCGCTCCTCTGCCTCGTCCCGGCGGGACTGCGGGCACAGGGAGTGCAGTCCTCGATACAGGCACTGAATGAACAGATAGCCCGCGCAGAGGAGGAGATAAGACGCAACGAAGCGCTCTTGAGCAAGATAAAGGGCGAACGGGCCGTCACGCAGAACGAACTGAAACTGATAGTATCCCGCATCTCGAACCGCCAGAGCATCGTATCCTCGCTCAACCAGCAAATCGCCATCTGCGAACGCGACATTGCGGCCAAGAACAAGGAGATAACGGAAACGAACCGGCGCATCGAGGTACTCAAAAAGGAGTATGCCGACATGATATACGCCGCATACAAGAACTACCTGCTGAACAACTCGATGGCTTTTCTCTTCGCCTCGCGCGACTTCGGGGAGATGACGCTGCGGATAAACTACATGAAGCGCTACAACCGGATGCGGGAGGCGAAAGCCTCGGAGCTGGATTCGCTCTCGGCGGTGTTGCAGGACGAGGTAAAAAGGCTGGATGCCCAGTTGGCGCAGCTCGAAACCTCGCGCAGCAACCGCGACAAGGAGCTCCAAACCCTTCGGGCCGACGAACAGACCTACAAGAAGAACAGTTCGCGGCTGGCCGCCGACGAACGCAAAGTGGCCGACCGGATACGCCAGAAGGAGCGCGAAAAGCAGAATGCCCAGAAGCAGCTTCAGCGGCTCGTCGCAGAGGAGGCCCGCCGCAATGCGGGAACCAAACGTACCGCCGCAGAGGAGCGGGTGAGGGTGGAACTCAGCAACAACTTCGAACAGAACGAGGGCAAATTCCCCTATCCGGTAAGCGACGGCGTAATCATCGACCGTTTCGGCAAGCATCCGCACCCCACGCAGCGCGGCTTGACGATAGACAACAAAGGAGTCAATATCGCAGGGGAGAAGGGAGCCCCCGTGCGGTGTATTTTCGAAGGAACCGTGAGCAGGGTGGTCTTCATCAAAGGATTGAACAACTGCGTGATGGTCAATCACGGAAATTATTATACGGTCTATTCCAACCTTGAATCGGTCAGCGTGAAGGCCAACGACGCGGTCGGACGGAACCAGGTGATAGGCAACCTCCCCTCGACCGCGAACAACGACGACTGGTACCTGCATTTCGAATTGTGGAAGGGTACGACGTTCCTCAATCCGGAAAAGTGGCTGTCGAGATAACGGCGGTTCCGGATGCGGCGTCTCCCAAAGGGCAGGCCCGGACACGCACCACGGCAGACAATACGGCTGAGAAGATAATGGCGGTATTCCGCAACGGACTTTAACAAACTTACCAAAACAATGGCTGTCAGTTTCCACACGGAAGAGTGCACATTCCTGCCGCAGGGCAGGCGCAGGATAACGGCTTGGATAAAAGAGGTGATAACCGCCGAAGGGTACAGCCCCGGCGACATCGCCTATATCTTCTGTTCACCGGAGTATCACATCGGAATCAACAGGCAGTATCTCGGCCACGACTACCATACGGATGTCATCACGTTCGATTACAGCGACCTGAACGGTACGCGAAATATCAGCGGAGACATCTTTATCGACCCTTACACGGTACGTTCCAATGCGGAAACCATCGGGACGCAGCCGCAGGAGGAGATGATGCGGGTCATCATACACGGCGTACTGCACCTCTGCGGCCATGGCGACAAAACCCCGGAGGAGGAGCGGGCCATGCGTGCATTGGAGGACCGCAGCCTGGCCGCATACCGTCAGGCGAACGGAGATTATCCTCCGTTCGTACTGCCGGCCCGGTAAGGGAAAGGCCTCCGAAAGGCAAGAAGTACCACAGGCACGGCAAGGGCCTTTTTCCGCCCTTTCAGGCGCACTCCATCCATCGCCGAACGAGTACCCGCCGACCCGTCTTTCCAACGGGAAAAGCCCTTTTACGAGTCCAGGAGAGTGTGCCTCCGGCAACCCTGCATCTTTTCCGCAGAAAGACTCACAACAAACGGGCAGGGGAGAGAAGGAATCAGCGCACACCGCACGGCCACCTGAACGCAAACGACGCACAATTTCAACGGACAGACCGCCCTCGGCAAGGGCAAGAAAGAAGATGACTTACGAATACGACATCATCGTGGTAGGCGGCGGGCACGCTGGATGCGAAGCCGCTGCAGCCGCTGCAAAACTCGGAGCACAAACCCTGCTCATCACCATGGACATGGGCAAATTCGCCAACATGTCGTGCAATCCCGCCGTAGGCGGAGTAGCTAAAGGACAGATAGTAAGAGAGATAGATGCTCTCGGCGGACACATGGGCATTATCACCGACCGGACTGCCATCCAATTCAGGATGTTGAACCGCTCGAAAGGAAGTGCCATGTGGAGTCCTCGTGCCCAATGCGACAAAGCCCGTTTCTCGGAGTCCTGGCGTCAGGTACTGGAGAATACCGAAAACCTCCGCATCTGGCAGGATACCGTAGACAGGCTCACGGTGGAGAAACGGACGGATTCAGACAGTGAATTATCAGAAAATCAATACATTATTACAGGAGTGCATACCATTATGGGCGTCCTTTTCAAAGCCCGCGCAGTCATCCTCACCAACGGTACTTTCCTGAACGGGCTGATGCATACCGGACGGGCCAGCGCTCCGGGAGGCAGGGCAGGCGACGGCGTATCGTACGGACTTACCGAATATTTGTGCAGCCTCGGTTTCGAGGCGGGCCGGATGAAGACCGGCACTCCGGCCCGAATAGATGGGCGCAGCGTGGATTTTACCGCACTGGAACCCCAATACGGCGATGAAAAACCCGCAAAATTCTCTTTCCTGCCCTCCAGCAAAAGCGTCATCAACCAGATTCCCTGCTATCTCGTACATACGACCGCCGAAGTTCACGATATTCTGCGGGAAGGGTTCGCGGATTCGCCGCTCTTCAACGGTACAATTCAGGGGATAGGGCCGCGTTATTGTCCCAGTATCGAAGACAAACTGCGTACCTTCGCCGACAAGGATTCGCACCAGCTTTTTCTCGAACCCGAGGGCAGGGAAACGAACGAATACTACCTGAACGGCTTCTCTTCGTCGCTGCCGCTGGATGTTCAAATCAAAGCGCTCTCCAAAGTACGGGGATTCGAAAAGGTTCATATCTATCGACCGGGATATGCGATAGAATACGACTACTTTCCGCCTACGCAACTGAAGCATACACTCGAAACGAAAAGGGTGGACAATCTCTATTTCGCAGGACAGATAAACGGTACCACGGGCTATGAGGAAGCGGCGGCACAGGGACTGATGGCCGGCATCAATGCGTCTCTGAAATTACAGGACAAAGCACCTTTCGTACTTGCCAGAGACGAGGCCTACATCGGCGTACTGATAGACGACCTTGTTACCAAAGGCGTAGACGAACCTTACCGCATGTTCACCAGCAGGGCAGAATATCGCATCTTGCTTAGGCAAGACAATGCCGATTTAAGGCTCACTCCGAAAGCGATTGAACTCGGACTTGCTTCATCCGAACGGCGTAAAGCATTTGAACGAAAAAGTCGTCTGACACAGCACCTAATTGATTTTATCCGTCAAAGAAGTGTCGGAAAAGAGGAAATCAACGGTTACCTGCAATCCATAGGCACGAATCCGCTCGAACAAGGGCGTAAACTTTACGACATCCTGCTGCGAAACGGTGTCAGTATCGAAGGATTGACGACCGTACTCTCCGACCTGAATAACTTCATTCATAAAAACGATATCGACGAAGAGATAGTAGAGGAGGCGGAAATACAGATAAAATACAGGGGATATATAGAACGTGAGCGATTCATCGCGGAAAAAATGCGACGCTTGGAGAATATTCGGCTTCGGCCGGATTTCGACTACAATGCTTTGACATCGCTAACCATCGAGGCCCGTCAAAAGCTAAGCCGCATCAAGCCTCAAACGATAGGGCAGGCGTCGCGTATTCCGGGTGTATCGCCTGCAGACATCAACGTTCTGCTTATATTCTTCGGAAGATAAAAAGGCAGGTGTTCCACGTGGAACGTTCCGCCTACCCCGGATTCAAATCTCCAGTCCAGCAATCCTTGTTATTCCGAACCGAATAACCCCTGAATTCAACTTCCCTCAGGGATGCTATTGTTCCACGTGGAACATTTCCGAAAAGATGAAAAGGGAAGGATGCCCCTTGTAAGCAGAGCATCCCTCCCTTTTCAAAAAATAAGAAAACTATTTATCCGCTATTTTAGCCCATGTATCTTTCAATCCGACTGTGCGGTTGAATACCATCCGCTCCGGACGGGAATCAGGGTCCACACAGAAATAGCCGACACGCTCAAACTGGAACTTCTCGCCCACGGCAGCCTGTGCCAATGAGGGTTCGATGTATCCCGTCCGAACCACAACAGAATCCGGATTGAGATAATCGAGAAAAGTCTTACCCTCCTCTACATCATTAGGGTCTTCCTTGGTGAAGAGATTGGAGTAGAGCCGTACTTCTGCTGCCCGGGCATGGGGAACAGATACCCAATGGATGACCCCCTTCACCCTGCGTCCATCGGAAGAAGAACCGTTGCCCGACTGGGGGTCGTAAGTACACCTCAACTCCACAACATTGCCTGCATTGTCTTTAACAACCTCCTCGCATTTAATAAGATAGGAGTAACGCAGCCGTACTTCGGTACCGGGTGCGAGACGGTAATACTTCTTAGGCGGCTCCTCCATGAAATCGGTACGCTCGATATATATCTCGCGCGAGAAGGGTACCGGCCGTGTTCCCGCCGAAGCATCCTCCGGATTATTGACAGCCTCGAACATTTCGGTCTTCCCTTCGGGATAGTTAATAATGGTAACCTTCAAAGGGTCGAGTACCGCCATTCGCCGTTCGGCCGTTTTGTTCAGGTCCTCCCGGACACAGAACTCAAGCAGTGAAAGGTCGATGACATTATCCCGTTTCGCCACACCCACCCGCTCGGCGAAAGCCCGCACGGCAGCCGGGGTATATCCTTTGCGCCGAATAGCGGAAATGGTAGGCATACGAGGGTCATCCCATCCATTAACTATTTCATTTTCAACTAATTGCAACAACTTACGCTTGCTCATTACCGTATAGGTAAGGTTGAGCCGGGCGAATTCGTACTGATGGCTGGGAAAGATTCCGAGTTTCTCGATGAACCAATCGTAAAGCGGACGGTGCACGTCGAACTCCAGCGTACAGATGGAGTGGGTTATCTTCTCTATGGAATCGCTCTGCCCATGCGCATAGTCGTACATAGGATAGATGCACCATTTATCGCCGGTACGGTGGTGTTCGGTATGCAGGATACGGTACATGATGGGGTCGCGCAGCAGCATGTTCGGGTGCGCCATGTCAATCTTGGCACGGAGCACTTTCTCTCCGTCGGCGAATTCGCCGGCCCGCATGCGGGCGAAAAGGTCAAGATTCTCCTCCACACTGCGGTTGCGCCACGGACTCTCGGTACCGGGCACGGTCACCGTACCGCGCGTCTGGCGTATCTCCTCCTGCGACTGGTCGTCCACATAGGCCAATCCCTGCTTAATCAACTGTACGGCCCATGCGTAGAGCTGCTCGAAATAGTCCGAGGCATAATGCTCTTCGGCCCACCGGAAACCGAGCCACCGGATATCCTCCTTGATGGAATCGACATACTCCACATCCTCCTTGACGGGATTGGTATCGTCGAAACGGAGGTTGCACAATCCTCCGTACCGCTCCGCAAGACCGAAATTAAGGCAGATGCTCTTGGCATGGCCTATATGCAGGTAGCCGTTGGGTTCCGGCGGGAAACGGGTATGAATTCTCCCGTCCACACTGTTGATATGGTCTTCTATTATCTCTTCCAGAAAATTGAGGGGACGTTCCCGGCCGGCCGTCCCGTTGTCGTTCGTTGCCATAATGGTTGCTTGTTTCGTGCAAAGTTAAGATTTTTGATGTTTTCTTGTCATTTCAACCCGCCGGTTCTGCCGATTGTTTCGGTACGTTCACGCCGGCACGGAAGCGCGTGATGACCACCGGCCGGTCCGATACAGGGAACCGAAGTCCGACACACAACACGGAATTGCAAATTTTTATCGGCCGAAAATCGCTGACCGTCTGCAAAGGTCACATGCAGGTAACCAAGTGTGGTTTATGTAACTTATTGTTTTATAAATTATAACATACTAATTTTGCCATCTCGGAAACAACATGCACAAACTAAAATACGACTGTCATGAAACAAATCGAAAAGATTGCGGCTGGAGCGAACTTCGACGCAGTCAGCGTAGGGAAATCAGACGAACTGAACGACTATGTTATGGAACTCGGTTCCGGAGTGAAAATTCCCGGAAAGGTGTTCGGCGGCACAGCCGTACAGGCCACCGGCAGCGAATTCTCTTTCCAATCGTTCATGCCCGGAACGGAAAGCGGTTTCCTGCATATCCACCGAAATCACGAGGAACTCTACTTCTTCCTCAGCGGGTCGGGCGAATTCCAGGTGGACGGGCAGGTCTTCCCCGTATCCGAAGGGAGTGTCGTGCGGGTTGCCCCGGCAGGAAAGCGCTCGGTACGCAACAACGGCACCCGGCCGCTCGTCATGCTCTGCGTGCAGTACAAAAGCGGCACTTTCACCGCCGAAGATGCCGCCGACGGCATCATACTGCAGGAACCTGTCCAGTGGTGATATCCCCAACCGGAATATGGGAGGGCCCGCGCGATTGCGGGCCTTTCGCATCTTTCGCTATTCGCTCATCTCCCTTCCCGGAACGAACAGACAGCGGAGAGACAGCAATAACGCCGATTCCACTCCGGTAACTCCGTAATCAGAATACCTCGAAAACATGCTCTCCGAGCAGAAGAGATTCTCCGCCGTTTATAACGGGATGTGCCCTCCGCCGCTCTCTGGAGAAAGTTTTTTTCCGGTATTTCTTCAAAACGGTTCTCCAATCGGTTCTCGGCCGCGGCGAAGGATACCTCCGAATGAACGGTGTTTCCACCCTTTCGCGGCATCAGAAACCCTTCCGGGCGAGCGCCCATGCCATGCGGTTGTAAAACGCATACAGGACAGGGCGCAGACGCGGCGGTATCCGGTTCAGAAGACGGAGTTTCCACCACCCGCGCCGATACATCCGCGTATAGGCGAAAAACCTCTCGGTACACAGTCCGAACGCAGTATCTCCCTTAGCACTCAATGTCAAGGCCTTTCCGATGGCACAACGGGCGATATACTCGTTTCGGAAAGAATTCTCCTCCTGCGGACAGTACAAATCTTCAAACGAATAGACCGTCCGTTCGGGTGTATAGATTCCGGCCGAGCGGTTCGAAGCCGTCCGACTGTAAAGGACGAGGTTTTCCGGCGTGAAACAAATCCGGTAACGGCTTGCCAGCCGTATCCAGAAATAGAGGTCTTCTCCTATCTTCATCCCTTCCGGAAACCCCCCGAGCTCCTGAAAAACGCCACGCGGAACGACCGTTGCCGAGGGCTGGCAAATATAGGAACGCATCGCCTCCCGGAAAAAGTCGGGAACGATTCCCTCCTGTGCCGGATGTACGTTGGAGTATATCCGGTCGCCGCTCACGATGTCGAACGCAGCCGCATAGGCACCGCAATCGGGATACTGTTCTATCAGGAATGCCATCTTTTCGAGATAACCGGGCTGCCAGCGGTCGTCGGCATCGAGAAAGGCAATATACTCGCTCCGTGCCAGAACCGCCCCCCGGTTACGGGCCGCCGAAACCCCCGCATTCTTCTGGGTCACGAGACGTATCAAAGGCGATGTATAACCGCCTACAACCGCAGCACCGCCGTCGGTCGAACCGTCGTCCACAACGATTATTTCACGGGGCAGCCGGCGCTGTCCCAACACCGAGTCGAGCGCCGCACCCACTTCGCGCTCCTTGTTGTAAAGCGGTACGACGACCGAGAATTCAACGTTCATAGGCGGATTTTTCCGGCAGCAGCGCATCGAAAATATCGGTGAGTGCCCGGCGGACGCCTCCCGTATCGCGGATGTCGTTGCTGTCGTTCATACATATCATGGCATATCTCCCGGAAAGGATATCACGCCGCAATTCCGGCATGCCTCCCTCCGAAAGCGTCGCCAGTTTCGTATCTCCCATGCCGACCGGCCGGAATCGGCCAGAAGCAAGCTGTTCGTAGCGCACAAGCCACTGCGAGAGGTCGGTGGCCGTACGGAACCGGCTGCGGCACGTTGCATCGAGTGCCCCGGCTTCCTCGTTCCATAATCTCACGAAGGTCTCTTTCAGGAAAGGTTGGGGCATATGGAAATCCCTGAATCCGGGGAAGAAACTCCACGGCATGAGCGTCAGCGTCTTGAGCATGTCGGTCACGGAATAACACCTGTTGAACCACCTGCCCACATTCCGTCGCACGGCCTCCCGCTTGTCGTAGCGGCGGTTGATGACCGCCACGCATTCGAGGACGTTATGGCCGGCCCGTTCAGCGGGAATGACGGCCAGACGGGCGGCGTCCCTCGGCAGTCCGTTCAGAAAAAAGCGTTCGGGACCGACAGGCCGACACAGAAACGTATCGTCGTTAAAATAGACGAAGTGCTCCGCCAATCCCTCGATGCGGTGCATGTTGAGTTCGATGGGGCAGGAGTTGAAGGTAGGCAAATAAGGGGAGGGGATGTAGTCGGCATGACGGACGACGTGCAGTTTCGGATGGGCGGTATCGAGCCACGCGGGCAGATGCCCCCAAGTGATGAAATGTATCCGGTTCACCCAGGGCGCGAACCGTTCCACGCCGCGAAACCAGTAACGCAGGGTATCCCAGTCGCGGTAACGCTCCTCGGAAGCATCGACCGCACCCGCTGCCGTGCCCGTATCACATGCAGGCTCTCCCTGCGGAGCCTGAAGGGCCCGGTATTTCAGAAACTCCTCCCGCCAGGCCGGGTCGCTGCCGTCCACCCACGGCATCACGAAATCTATTTCGACAGCATCATGCCCCATAAATCTACAACTACCGTTAATCACGTTCCGCCTTCCGACCGTCAGAACTTGTAATACATCGTAAAAAAGGCCGAAAAACCGCGTTTACCGAATATTTCGGACGACATCCGCGAAAGGGGATAATATCCCGTGAAGGCCGCCCCCACATGACGGATATTCCATCCCACGGTCATCGAGATACCTCCCTCGTGCCGGTTGTAGGGTATCGGTTCGCCATCCAGCCGGGTATCGAACACATAGGAGTAATAACCGCCCACACCCACGTACATATAATAATCGCTGTCCACGGCCGTCTTCAGCAACAGATTGACGGGTACGGTCAGCGTCGGCGAAACCATCTTGCGGAACGAATCGGTCACTATCAGCTCTCCCGACGGGTTCTGCTGCGGATAACGGAAAGTACGGTGGTTATAAATCACCTCCGAACGGATGGCGAAGACGTCGTTGATATTGAACTGCAGGAAAGCTCCCGCATTCCACGAAAAACGCGGAGCACCGTTCACGGCGGCCCCGTTACCGTAATACATGTACGAAGAACCTACCGAACCGCTGACGGCGAACTCCACCGTCCGCGGACCTTCCCGCTTCCTAAGCAATTTGTCCGACGGTACGATGCGGTCGCATTCGGACAGCTCCGTCGCCATGGCCGCCACATACTCCGTTATCAGTTCCAATCCTTCGTAATCTATCTTGTCGGCCGTATCTTCCGGTTTATGGTAGGGCGATTTCGTACCGGTCGTGAGCAACACCGCCGGTACGCTCTCAGCCGTAAACGAATCGTGGTCGGAACCCGTAAACAGGCTCCCCCCGTCGCTCAGCGGTTTGACCTGGAGTCCGGCAGGGCAGGGAATGGATGCGAATAGCTCCTGCCAGCCGGCCAGCGAACCGGCATGTTCGATTTCGAGACAGCCCGCCTCCCGGAGCCAACCCACCATATCGATGCTGGCCATGAACTTCACCTTGTCGATGTCCATATTGGCGGCCATCGCTTCGGAACCGTAAAGCCCTATCTCTTCCGCATCGAAAGCAGCGATGATGACCGTGCGTTTCAGCTCGCCCTCGCGCTCCATCAGTTTACGCGCCGCCTCTATCAATACAGCCGTACCGGAAGCATTGTCGTCGGCACCGTGGTATATCACGGTATCCCTGCCGCGTAAACGGTATCCCAAATGGTCGTAATGCGCCCCCAGAACGATATATTCATCGCGCAGTTCGGGGTCGCTGCCGGGAATGAATCCCACCACATTGGCATACCTGCCCGAATAGCGCTCGAAACGCTGCATGAACGATTTCCCTTCGCCGTCGTCGGCACCTGGACGAAGTCCCATCTCTTCAAACTGAAAAACGATATAGGACGACGCAAGCATCCCCTGGTCGGTACCCGCCCGGCGGCCGAGCATCCGGTCGGAAGCGAGCGTACGCACGTGTCTCTCAAGATTGGAACGGGTTTCCGATACCTGTTCCTGCGCCGAAACGGCTGTGCAGAGCGACAGCAGCAGCGCCGTAAAAATGAACCTTCTTCCCATAACTGTATCCGTTCGTTACTGCATACTTTGTTTGAAAGGTACGAAAAATCCGGGACAAAGAACACATTCCGTCCCGGATTCTCTTAAATCACATTCAGCCGACCTATTCGGCGATTATCAGGAAATAGTTTTTCTTCCCCTTCTGGAGTACGAGATACCGACCTGCTATGAGGTCGCCGGTATCGACGATACGTTCCGGCGACTCCACCTTCTCCTTGTTCATGGATACTCCGCCCCCCTGTATCAGCTTGCGAAGTTCGCTTTTGGATGGAAAAACGGGGCATCGCTCCACGCAAAGTTCCGGAAACGAAATACCCGTCTCCAATGCCGACCGGCTCACCCTGTACTGCGGAACGCCGTCGAAAACCTGCAGAAGCGTTTGCTCATCGAGACGGTGCAAAGCCTCCGCGGTAGCTCCCCCGAACAGGATGGCAGAAGCCTCCACGGCCTTGTCGTACTCCTCCCGGGAGTGAATCATGCAAGTCAGCTCCCGTGCGAGCGTTTTCTGCAGCATGCGTTCATGCGGTGCCGCCTCGTGTTCGGCAACAAGGGCTTCGATGGTCTCCCGGTCAAGAAACGTAAATATCCTGATATAACTTTTGGCATCCTCGTCGCTCACGTTCAGCCAGAACTGATAGAACTTGTAAGGAGAGGTATAGCGGGCATCGAGCCATACGTTGCCGCTCTCGGTCTTTCCGAACTTCGTACCGTCCGCCTTTTTGATAAGAGGACAGGTCATGCCGTACACCTGTCCGTCCTCGATGCGGCGGATGAGCTCCACACCGGTGGTGATATTGCCCCATTGGTCGGAACCGCCCAACTGCAGCCGACAGTCGTAATTACGGTAAAGCTGCATGAAGTCGTAACCCTGCACGAGCTGGTAGGTGAACTCCGTAAAGGACATGCCGTCGCCCTCGCCGTTGAAGCGCTTTTTCACGGAATCCTTCGCCATCATGTAGTTGACGGTAATGTGCTTGCCTATATCACGGATAAATTCGAGGAACCCCATCCCCTTCATCCAGTCGTAATTATTGACCAGAACAGCGGCATTCGGGGCGGACGAATCGAAATCTATCAGCCTGGAGAGCTGCCGTCTGATGGCCTCCTGGTTGTGACGGAGCGTCTCCTCGTCGAGCAAATTGCGTTCGAGCGATTTGCCCGAAGGGTCACCTATCATGCCCGTTGCTCCCCCTATAAGGACGATGGGCCGGTGGCCGCAGCGCTGGAAATGCCGCAGTATCATCACGCCCACCAGATGGCCTATATGCAGCGAATCGGCCGTAGGGTCGAAGCCGAGATAGGCCGTGGCCATTCCCTGTTTGAGATACTCTTCGGTGCCCGGAATCATGTCGTGCACCATGCCGCGCCATTTCAGTTCTTCTGCGAAATTCATCGGTTTGTTCCGTTTAAATTGTATGGTTTGTCGATACGTTCCCACAAAGATAGCCCAAACTCCATGAATAGACAAGGGGAGGGTTCACCCCTTCTCCGTCGGAACAGGAACCGCTTTCTCCGCCGGAACGACCGGATTCCGGCACCATTTGCGCACGCCACAGGTATCGCACTGCGGACGGCGGGCCGTACAGACATAACGGCCGTGGAGTATCAGCCAATGGTGTGCCTTCGGCAACAGCGACGAAGGGATATGCGCCGTAAGCTGCTGTTCGGCCTGCAAAGGCGTCTTGGCATTCCGGGTCAGTCCGAGTCTGCGCGATACGCGGAAAACATGCGTATCCACTGCCATCACCTCCCGGTGAAACACCACCGAACCGACCACGTTGGCTGTCTTCCGTCCCACGCCGGGAAGTTTCTGGAGCTCCTCCACACTGTCCGGAACCACTCCTCCGAAATCGTCCACGAGTTTCCGAGCCATCGCCGCAAGGTTCTTCGCCTTGTTGTTCGGGTAGGATATGCTCTTGATATACGGAAATATCTCCTCCGCAGAGGCTTCGGCCATCGCCTGCGGAGTAGGAAAACGTTCGAACAGGGCCGGAGTAGTCATGTTCACCCGCTTGTCGGTACACTGTGCCGACAGGATGGTAGCAACCAGAAGTTCATATGCGGAACCGTAATGCAGCTCGGTCTCCGCGACGGGCATATTTTCGGAAAACCATCCGATGATGCCCCTGTATCTCTCTTCCGTAGTCATAACGATACCAACGACAATATTCCACCGGCGGTACGCACGTACCGCCGACTGCGTTCATATCATACCATATACACTTCGAGAAGCGTCCCCTTTCCGGACAGAACCGCTTCGTCTATTTCGGCCGGAAGCAAAAGGCTCTCGAGAGCCGCAAGCTTTTCGCTGCCTCCATCGGTATCCGCCCGAAGCGCCCCGTCGGTACATATATACGCCACGAAACTGTCCAGCGAGGCGTAGTCGCGCCTCACCTCTCCGTCCACCTCTATCACGTTGGTCGTGAAAAAAGGAGTGGAAACTATCTCTTTCACACTACCGGGCGCTGCGACGGCCGGCCTGAAATACTCCTTTCCGTAATTGAAATCTATCGCATCGGTAGCCTCCGCCGTATGGAGCTGCCGCGGCTTCCCGTCCCTGCCGAGCCTGCCCCAATCCGATATACGGTAGGTAATATCCGAAGTCTCCTGTATTTCGGCGATGAGCAGTCCGGGTCCTATTGCATGGACCGTACCTGCCGGAATATAATACGCATCTCCCTTCCGAACCTCGTAACGCATCAGCAGGTCGGTCAGAGTACCCTCAGAAACCGCCCGCAAATACTCGTCGCGCGTTACCGGACGATTGAAACCCACATACAGGTAAGCTCCCGGTTCGCAGTCCGCCACATACCACATCTCGGTCTTGCCGCGACTACCGTGTCTCTCCCGTGCGAGTCCGTCATCCGGATGCACCTGCACCGACAGCACATCGTGCGCGTCGATGAACTTCACCAATACCGGAAACTCCAGTCCGTAGGTATCGTACACCTTCTCTCCGACCAGGTCGCCCATATAGACTTCGGTTATCTCCTCCAGATTGTTCGACTTGAGAAAACCGTTGGACACTACCGAAACATCTCCTTCCACACCGGATATCTCCCAACTTTCGCCGATACTTCCGGCAGCAGCGGACAATTTTGCGGGCAGTCTCTTTCCTGCCTTCACAAGCCTGTCGCCCCCCCATATCTGGGACTTCAGGATAGGTTTGAACTTTAACGGATAGAGCATGACTTCCATATTTTTGACAGGCCGCCTCCATCCGGCGGGACCCATCGGCAAAAATACGAAAATATCCGTCGATACATTCGTATCAGACACACATTCGGAGAACCCCGCAGGCATCGTTCCGCTTTCCGGCCGTACAGGATGGCGGACAGGGAGGAAACCGCTGAATTTTTTATTTCGGGTAAAATTCGTAACTTCGTCTATCGGCGACAAGGAAAAAACGTGAGAGGAAGGCAGAGAATTGTTTGTGTATGAAAGATTTGGAACAAAAAATCGAAATACTGAAAGGATACATAACCGACACTCCGAAACACATCGCCATTCTGGCGCATACCAATCCGGACGGAGACGCCATCGGTTCTTCGCTCGCGTGGGCCAAAGTGCTCCGTTCGCTCGGCCATGACGTACAGTGCCTCGTTCCAAACAAATATCCCGGATTCCTCTCCTGGATGCCGGGTATCCGGGACGTCATCATCGCCAAAGAGGAGAACGAACGGGCCATCGGTGCGGTGGACAATGCCGACATCATCTTCTTTCTCGACTTCAACCGGATAGACCGGCTCGAAAATCTCAGCCGTCACATCATTGATAACCGGAAAGCAGTCAGGATACTGATAGACCATCACCTCGACCCGCCGGCGGACGAATATACATTGGTATTCTCCGACCCCACCTCTTGTTCCACCTCCTACTTGGTCTACCAGATAACGGAAAGGCTGACGGGACTCGACGTATTCGACCGGGAGGCGGCCGAGTCGCTCTACGTCGGGATAATGACCGACACCGGCAATTTCTCCTTCAGTTTCCTCACCCCGGGACTGTTCCGGGCCGTTGCGGGACTCATCGAGAAAGGAATAAACATCCCCGACATCAATTCGAAGGTCTATAACTCCTACAGCGAAGGAAGAGTGCGGCTGCTCGGCTATGTGCTACTCGACAAGATGCGCATGATAGAGAACGGACGGGCAGCGTACATAGCATTGAAAGAGAATGAAATGAGGCGTTTCGACTTTCAAGTAGGCGACAGCGAGGGATTCGTCAATTATCCACTCTCGATTGCATCCGTACAGATGTCCGCGATGTTCATAGAAACCCACAAGTTCATCCGTATTTCCTTCCGTTCGCGGGGAGATGTGGACGTCAGCCTGTTCGCTTCCAAATATTTCAACGGAGGGGGACACAAGAACGCCTCGGGAGGCAAATCCTACGATACCATTGAAAAGACCGTAGCGAGATTCGAACAGGCCGTAACAGAGTTCTTCCATCCGGCAAAGATGCAGGAATAACGAAAACCGGACGACGGCAATACGAAATACCCGAAAAAACTGAAGTTTTTTCGGGTATTTCTTTCCATTCAAGCTGCCGGTAACATTACGCCTGCTCCAGCACCCGGGCTTTCTGCACGGTTCCCGCCCGGACATACCGGCTAAAAGACCGGAACATCCGTACATTCCCCATCTCCGGAAGTTCCGGAAGGGAGGACGCACCGCCCAATCAGAAACGCAGCAACGATTCGACAGGAGCAATCCGTTCAAGCCGGGAACGGGCTCCGATATCCGCTATCTCTGCAAGAAAGACAAATTCCCGTACCCGTACCGGCAACAGGCCGGCAGCCGTTTCGACAGTCAGCCTGTTCAGCTCCAAAGCCATCCCCTCGGCCGTCCCGCCGGTAGCCAATACATCGTCAAAAACGGTCACCTCCACCGAACCGTCCTCCGTCCGTGCCGCTTTCAAATCGGATTTACGGAAATAGAGACTGTCGTCGCCATACTCCTTCTCTATCGGTATCTTCACCAAATCATCGGCCCGGGCCGGCAATTTCCCGCTTTTGCGAAATATCAGAAGACTTTTTACCCCGCCGGGTACGGTAAGCAGCGGCGAGGCGAAGAGAAAACCACGGGCCTCGGGAACCGCCACATTCGGAGAGGAGATACGCACGGCTATCTCCCGGACTACCCAGGCGAATATATCCGAATCGCCCAGCAGCGGCAGCAAATCAATGAACAGGATGCCCTCCTTCGGAAAATCCCTGTAAAACCTTATCCTGTTTCTTACCGTTTCCAGTGTCATGGCACAAACGTCTTTTTCTCCCGGAAGAAAAGCACGTCCCTCCGCTCCGGCAGTGCGGCACGAAAAAGACGGCCCTATTTCGACATGCCGAGCATGTTGCGGATAGAGCCCTCGGCCCGGCGCCTCACCTCCTCGTCAATCACGACTTCGGGAGATTCGTTCACAAGCGCATCGTATATCTTCGGGAGCGTCACGAGTTTCATATATTCGCAGTCGTTGCATCCGCAGGTGGAATCCGTCGGAGGAGCCGGAATAAAATCGATTTCCGGATACTTCTCCTGCAGTTCGAACAAGATACCCGATTCGGTTACGATGATATACTTCTTCCCGCCATCGGAACCTACGTAATCAATGATAGCCGCCGTACTCCCCACGAAATCGGCAGCCAGCAGCACCGGTTTCTTGCATTCGGGATGGGCAAGCACCTTGGCGTCCGGATGTTCCCTTTTCAGTTCGAGAATCTTTTCGAGCGAGAATTTCTCATGCACATGACACGCTCCGTCCCACAACACGATGTCGTCGCGGCCGGTCACCCGCTTCAGGTAATCCCCAAGATTGCGGTCCGGGGCGAACAGTATCTTCTGTCCCTCCAGCGCCCGGATGATTTTCACGGCGTTGGACGAGGTACAACAGATATCTGTCAGTGCCTTCACCTCAACCGAGGTATTGACATAGGCCACCACCTTATGGTCGGGATACCGTTCGCGGAACCTGCGGAAATCCGCAGCGCTGCAAGAATCGGCCAGGGAACACCCGGCAGCCGGGTCGGGTATCAGCACCTTTTTCCCCGGCGACAGCACCTTGGCCGTCTCAGCCATGAAATAGACGCCCGCAAAAAGGATGATGTCCGCATCGGTCGCCGCTGCGGCCTGGGAAAGTGCGAGGGAATCCCCGATGAAATCCGCCACCTGCTGCACTTCGGGCCGCGTATAGTAATGAGCGAGAATCACGGCGTTCTTCTCTCTTTTCAACGCCGCTATCTTATCCGCCAGAGTCGTGTTGTCAGCCATCTTTTTATTTTTTTATTTATTCCTTAATTAAATCTTAAAAAGAAAATAACAATAATAAAGCCTGTTCATAATGTTGATAACTCCTTATATTCCGCTTTCCGGACAAATTGCCAAAAATTATCAACATTGCTCCCGGTAGGAAAGTGTCCGCATGACTTCGCTTTATCCATGTGTCTTTCAGTTTTTTGTATATATATTACTGAAAAACAGCCATGTAACTTTCAGATAGGGCGGCATTTTTCCGTTTTCCGTCTTCATCATGTCCTGTCCATCCGTTTGTCGGTGCCTTTCTCCCTATCTTGTGTGTCGCAAGGAGAGGATGCGTCCGGCGGAGGGAAGCGGCGGAGTTGTCAATAGCTGTTCATAATGTTATCAACATATCGACAGCGGCAAAACGGATGCCTGCCCGTGTGCAGATGCTGTCGATAATTCCGTAACGGCCGATGAAAGATTTTCCTTGTTTTTTTCCTTCGTATTCCCGTATATACGAATTGACGGCATTTCCCAGCTGGAAAAGGGGGAATCTTTCAACATTTGCGAACAGTTTCTTTCTCGCTTTTCAACACTCAGCGGTCGGTTTTTTCCAGCTTTTCGACAATCTTGTCCGCTATCTCCCGATAGTATTTTTTTACTTCCGGATGGATGGATACTGCCGGCGTTCCGTTCTCACCACCTTCCATAACCGATTGGACGATAGGAATATCTCCGAGAAAATCGATGCCTTCGGTACGGGCCATGTTCCGTGCTCCCCCCTTTCCGAACAGGTAGTACCGGTTGTTCGGGAGTTCCGCCGGAGTGAACCAGGCCATGTTTTCGATGATACCGAGTACGGGTACGTCGATGCCCTCCGCGCGGAACATGTTCACGCCGCGCCGCACGTCGGCCACGGCCACCTGTTGGGGTGTGGAAACCACGATGGCTCCGTTTACCTTTACCTCTCCGACTACCGAAAGGTGGACATCCCCCGTTCCGGGAGGGAGGTCGATGAGCAGATAGTCCAGTCCTTCCCAAAGCGTCTGATGGAGCAGTTGCTTCAGGGCGGTCGTCGCCATGGGGCCGCGCCAGATAAGAGCGTCGTCGGGCGAGATGAAAAAACCTATCGAGGCGATTTTGATGCCTCCGGTTTCGGCCGGCAGGATGTACTCCTGTTCGTCGCGGAGAATTGCCTGCGGCGTATATCCTTCAACGCCGAACATCTTCGGCATGGAGGGTCCGTAGATATCCGCATCGAGTATTCCGACGCTGTAACCCATGTCGCGTAGCGTTACGGCCAGGTTGGCCGTGACGGTCGATTTGCCGACTCCTCCCTTGCCGGAGGCGATTGCGAGGATATGTCGTATGCCAGCCGTGGAGGATACTTTCTCTTTTACGGGCGGTGCCGGAGCCTCTTCCTTTTCCGTAACGGCTATCTTGCCGGCCAATTCGGGGAATGCTTCGGTCACTGCCGCTGTTACCTGCCGTTTGATGGAGTTGGCGAACGGGTCGCGCCGTTTGCGGAAGGCGAGGGTGATGACTGCATCCTGTCCGTTGGCCGTGATATGCTCGACGATACCCGATGAAACGATATCTTCTCCCGTTTCCGGATGCACGATGCCGCCGAGTACCGATTTTATCCTGTTTTCGTATTCAGTCATTGGTGTTCGGTTTTATTGTAACAACGATACAAATATAACAAAATTATATTCGCTGAGATACGAAAGTGCATGTCCGGTGTACGCTTGCGAAGCGGTTCGTTTGAAGCGAAATGACGGAATATATTCGATGAGAGCCGAAAACGGTCGTCTGACGACACGTCGGTACCCGTTTGCAGATGCAATGCGGGAATATATGAAACATCCGCTTCGGACCGGAGACAAACGTCCGGCGGAAACCCGGTATGCGTTTGCGCAACGGTTCGGTTGGGGCAAATAGAACCGATTCGTGATGAGAAGGAGATTCAAAGGCACGGAGTTGTTTGTTACTTAATAAAAAAATATCGAATTACGATAAGTATAAGAAAATTATCTTGTAATTTTGTAGACTTTCCTATTGCATGCAATAAATATAAATATAACGAAGATGAAGAATTTTTTCAAGACTTTCGGAGCCGCTTTGCTGGCGTTTTTCGTGGGAACGGTGCTGATGTGGTTCGTGCTATTTTCGATTATAGGAGGGATTGCCGCCTCCTTCGGACAGCGGCAGGTGTATGTTCCTTCGGATGCCGTCCTCGTGGTGGATTTTCGTTCCGGAATAGTTGATTCTCCGGATAACCGGTTCGGGGCTTTCGACGTGAACAGGAGAAGGTTGGAGACTTCCAATACGATGCTCGAGGTGACCGATGCTGTCCGGCTTGCCGCTTCGGACCCCAATATCAAGGGGATATATATCAATATAGCTGGTTCGGGTGCGGTCAATTACGGCAATATGGAGGAGCTGCGCAGCGAGTTGCTGCGTTTCAAGGAGTCGGGCAAGTTCGTTGTAGCTTACAACGAAGTTTATTCGCAGCCGGCCTACTGGCTCTCTTCCGCCGCCGACAGGGTGTTCATTCATCCGGAAGGGTTCATGGACTGGCGGGGAGTTGCAGCCAATGTAATGTTTTATAAAGGATTGCTCGATAAACTCGGAGTAGACGTTGAAATCATCCGGCACGGTACGTTCAAGTCGGCGGTGGAGCCCTATATCACCGACCGGATGAGTCCGGCCAACCGTTTGCAGATGACCACCCTCGTCAATTCTCTGTGGGATGTCATGCTGGCGGATATTTCCGAGTCCCGCGGCATACCGGCCGATAAGCTCCGGCAGTATGCGGAGGAGATGGCGGTGCGTGAACCGGATGATGCCTTGCGGTTCGGTTTCGTGGACGGTGTTCTCTATCGGGACGAGATGGCGGACATGCTCTCCGCCCTCTGCCGCGGAGAGGAACTTTCGGCCGCTTCCGTGTCGGAACATACCGATTTCAATGCCGTCTCCCTCGGCGATTACATAGCGGCACGGGCCGTACATGCCCGTAAAGTCTCCAAAAACAAAGTGGCCCTGATATATGCCGACGGACAAATCGTGGACGGCGAGAGTTATCCCGGTGCGGTGGGAGGTGCCACGTTGGCCGACCAGATAGCCCAGGCCCGTGAGGACAACGGTGTAAAGGCGGTCGTACTTCGGGTCAATTCCCCGGGCGGAAGCGCTCTCGCTTCGGATGTGGTGTGGCGCGAAATGGAACTTTGCCGCGAGGTGAAGCCCGTTGTGGTCTCCATGGGCGGTGTGGCGGCTTCGGGAGGTTATTACATCTCCGCTCCGGCCGATGTGATACTCGCCGACCGCACCACGCAGACAGGTTCCATCGGTGTGTTCGGAATGAAACTCAATCTGGAAAAGACGCTGCGCGACAAGGTGGGCATTACGGTGGATGTGGCCAAGACCAACGCTTATGCCGATATGGGCAGCGTCGCGCGTCCGTTGATGCCGGCCGAACGTGCATTCCTGCAGGGGCAGGTCGAGAAGACCTACGGTACTTTTGTCGAGCATGTGGCCGCAGGCCGGAACATGACCTTCGAGCAGGTCGATGAGATAGGTCAGGGCAGGGTATGGCTCGGAACGGAAGCTAAAAAGAACGGCCTCGTGGACGGTTTCGGCGGCCTTTCGGATGCGGTGGCGCTGGCTGCTGACCGTGCCGGTATCGCCGCCGATTTCCGGGTGTACGAGATACTTTCCGAACCCGATTCGTTCGCCGCATTCCTTTCGATGTTCTCTGCACGGATGCAGCGCTTCTCCGCGGCCTGCGTGCACGGCGAACTCGGCGAGGCGTTCGTGCATTATGATATGCTCAGCCGTACGCTCCGGGAGGACGGAGTGATGGCGCTGATGCCCTATACGATATCCTTCGAATAGGCCGGTCTTTCCCTATACGGGGGAGTGTCGGCAATGGGGAAGATTCGGACGGTGCATTGTCATGGTACACCGTGGCGTTATGTCCGGTGTCGGTGTCCGGTCGTTGCGGCGGGAGGGTGCCTCTGTTCCGAATCCCGACGCTTGGTATCCTTGTTGGCTTTCCGATGCTTAGGGAGACCGTTCCGAAAGCGGTCGGCCGGAATGAAAGATATGACATAAGTTTTTATAACTTTGTCATCAGATAGTCCAGGGGGTTTGCAGCCTCTTGTCGCGGCGGTTGCCGTCCTGCGGTCCGCATTTGCAAAGCGGGTCGGGCGGATGCTGCGTGGAGAGAGAAAAAGGAGGAAATATGGAGTTTTTCGAATTGGTGGAACGGAGGCACAGCGTCCGCAGTTTTACCGGCGAACCGGTAGAACAGGCGGCGATAACCCGGATACTGAAGGCTGCGTTGTCGGCGCCCTCTGCGAAAAATACGCGCAGCAGCAGTTTCATGGTGGTAGAGGAGCCGGAGCTTATCGGCCGGATAGCCCGGATGAGGGATTACGGTTCGGCGTTCGTGGAGAAGGCCCCGCTCGTAATACTTGTGATGGGCGACCAGGTACGGAGCGACCTGTGGGAGGTGAATGCCGCCATATCGGCTACCTATGTACAGCTCGCTGCGCAGGCATTGGAACTGGGCAGTTGTTGGGTACATGTCGCCGGACGGCCGCAACGCAGAGAGGAGCCCGGCGGCCCCGCCGCAGAGGATTATCTGCGTTCGTTCCTGCCGGTACCGGAGGGCAGGCGTATTCTGTGTGCAGTGGCGATAGGGCATACGGCCGAACCGGCCCCTATCCGAAAGGAGGAGATACCCGACGCGGATGACAGGGTCGTCATCCTGCCGTGAGACCTTCCTTGTCGGGAGCGGTGTCGGCACTTTTCGGCGGAGGACGTTTTCCCGGAATGCGGCAGAGAGTTTCCCGTCATTAGATATTATGGATTATGGAGAATAAACCCGTTACGGTAGCGCTGATATACGACTTTGACGGTACGCTGGCACCCGGCAACATGCAGGAGTACGACTTTATTCCTGCCGTCGGCAAGAGTGCGGCCGAGTTTTGGGAGGAGAGCAACGTGATAGCCAAGGCGCAGGATGCCGACCCGATACTGACCTATATGGCGAAGATGATTGAGTGCGCCCGCCGGAAAGGGCTTTCGCTCAAGCGGGAAGCGTTCCGCGAGTCGGGGCGCAAGATAACCTATTACCGGGGCGTGCGGGAGTGGTTCGGCCGCATCAACGCATACGGCGCCGGGCGGGGCATTGACGTACAGCACTACATCAACTCCTCCGGCATCAAGGAAATTCTCGAAGGGACGGACATCGCCCGGGAGTTCAAGAACATCTACGCGAGTTCGTTCCTGTACGACGACGAAGGCGCTGCCTATTGGCCCGCCGTGGGGGTGAACTATACCAACAAGACGCAGTTCATCTACAAGATAAACAAGGGTGTCGAATCGGTGAGCGATACGAAACTGGTGAACCAGTACCTCGAGGAGGAGAAGCGGCCCGTGCAGTTCAAGCACATGATATTTATCGGCGACGGGACGACGGACATCCCCTGCATGCGGCTCGTCAAGTCGCAGGGAGGACACTCGATAGCCGTCTATAACCCCGCCCACCAGGGTTCGTTCGAAGCCATGAGGAAGCTGATAGACGAGGGGCGTGCGACCTACGTCTGCCCGGCGGACTATACCGAAGGGGGCGAGATAGACAAGCTGGTAAAGACCATCATCGACAAGATATATACGGACAACAAGATAAAGCTCATGGCGGAGTCGCTCAGAGTGAACCGCAAGTGCGAAGAGTAACATCATGCAGAGAGAGATTCTGTTCGCTACAAACAATGCGCATAAGCTGGAGGAGGTAAAAGCCATCCTCGGCGACGGTTACAGGCTCGTCACGCTGCGCGAGCGAGGTATTACGGAGGAGATTCCGGAGGAACAGCCCACCATCGAGGGCAATGCGCTCCAGAAGGTGCGTTATGTCCATGCGAGAAGCGGTGCCGACTGTTTCGCCGACGATACCGGTCTGGAAGTTGCGGCGCTGGGCGGTGCGCCGGGCGTACACTCCGCGCGTTACGCTACGGAAGGCCATGACTTCGAAGCCAACGTGAGGCTTCTGCTGCACAACCTCGAAGGGGTTTCCGACCGCCGCGCCCGTTTCCGGACAGTCGTCGCATTGATACTCGACGGACAGGAATATACCTTCGAAGGGATTGTGAACGGAACCATTGCGGAGTCGCCCCGTGGCGGGGAGGGTTTCGGATACGACCCGGTCTTCATACCCGACGGTTACGCGGAGACTTTCGCGCAGATGCCCGCCGGACTGAAAAACGCCATCAGCCACAGGGCCATCGCCGTCCGCCGCTTTGCGGAATTCATGCAGGAGAGGCGGGAAGCCTGATATCCGCATCGTTCCGAGGTCGGGGCTGCCGACCGGTCCGGTACGGATGGCGGAGCGCTTTCCCGGTGTACGGGAAGGTTCTTCGTGCCGTCTCCATACTGCGGGAGTCTCGGAATCCGTTTCTATAAGGTCTGATACACCTTCCTTATCGTTATCTTTGCAGCATGGATTTCAAGTTAGTATCCGATTATAAACCGACCGGCGACCAGCCCGAGGCCATCGCCGAACTCGTCCGTTCCATCAACGGGCACAGCCGGCACAATACCCTGCTTGGCGTCACCGGTTCCGGGAAGACATTCACCATTGCGAATGTCATCGCCCAGTTGAAGCGGCCCACGCTCGTCCTAAGCCACAACAAGACGCTGGCGGCACAGCTTTACGGCGAATTCAAGTCGTTCTTCCCGGAGAATGCCGTGGAGTATTTCGTCTCCTATTACGATTATTACCAGCCGGAAGCCTATCTTCCGGCCTCCGATACCTATATCGAAAAAGACCTCTCCATCAACGAGGAGATAGAGAAACTGCGTCTGCGTACCACGGCCTCGCTCCTTTCCGGGCGCAGGGATATTGTCGTGGTATCGAGCGTGTCGTGTCTCTACGGTATCGGGAACCCGGAGGATTTCCACGCTTCGAGCGTGAAGCTGACGGCAGGCGAGGCTCCCGGCCGCAAGAAAATCCTCTACGCTCTTGTGGATGCCCTCTATACCCGCACCGAGGCGGAACTCCAGAGCGGTACCTTCCGGGTGAACGGCGAGGTCATCGACGTCATGTCGGCATACAGCGATTCGGTTTACCGCATCTCGATGTTCGACGACGAAGTGGAACAAATCGCACGCATCGACCCTGCAAGCGGACAGGTACTCGAAAGACTCGACACGGTGACGATATTTCCCGCCAACATGTTCGTGACGACGCGGGAACGCACCAACCGGGCCATCCAACAGATACAGCTCGACCTCGGCGAACGAATCCGCTTCTTCGAGGAGGCGGGCCGGATGATGGAGGCACAGCGTATCAAACAGCGCGTGGAGTATGACCTGGAGATGATAAAGGAGCTCGGCTACTGTTCCGGCATCGAAAACTATTCCCGTTATCTGGACGGACGGAAGGAGGGGACGCGCCCCTTCTGCCTGCTGGACTACTTTCCGGAAGACTACCTGCTGGTCATCGACGAGAGCCATGTAACCATTCCGCAGATAAGGGCCATGTACGGCGGCGACCGTGCCCGCAAGGAGAGCCTCGTGGAGTACGGTTTCCGGCTCCCGGCGGCCAAGGACAACCGTCCCCTCACCTTCAGCGAGTTCGAAGCGCTGGCGGGTACTTCCATTTACGTGAGCGCTACGCCGGCCGACTACGAGCTTACCAAGAGCGAAGGGGCCATCGTGGAGCAGCTCATCCGGCCGACGGGTCTGGTGGACCCGCCCATCTCCGTGCGGCCGACCGAAAATCAGATAGACGACCTTGTGGACGAGATACAGCTCCGGGCTGAGAAGGGAGAGCGGGTACTCGTCACCACGCTGACCAAGCGCATGGCCGAAGAGCTGTCGAAGTATTTCGACCGTATCGGCATCCGCAACCGGTACATCCATTCGGAAGTGGAGACGCTCGAACGCATCCAGATTCTCGAAGACCTGCGGGCCGGTTCGTTCGATGTGCTCATAGGCGTGAACTTGCTGCGCGAGGGGCTCGACCTTCCGGAGGTATCGCTCGTGGCCATCATGGATGCGGACAAGGAGGGATTCCTGCGCAGCGACAGGGCCTTGACGCAGACAGCGGGCCGCGCGGCCCGCAACGTGAACGGACAGGTCATCATGTATGCCGACAGGCGCACCGAAGCGATGCAACTGGCCATCAGCGAGAGCAACCGCCGCAGGGAGAAACAGCTCCGTTACAACGAGGAGCACGGTCTTGTGCCGCGTCAGGCGCAGAAGAGCGGCAAGGCGGGGAACGACCTGCTGCTGAACCTTGCCGAAAGCGACAGCTCGCCCTATCCCATGGCAAGCGGTTTTGCGATAGCGGCCGACATCAATGAGTCCTACTCCGCCATGAGCCTGCCTGAAGCCATCGCGGATGCCCGTGCGAAGATGGAGAAAGCGGCGGCGGAACTCGACTTTATCGCCGCTGCCAAGTACCGCAACCACATGTACTCCCTTCAGGAGAAGTTGCGGGTGGAGCAGGAGGTATCCGGCAAAAAACGAAAACAGTGAGGGGATGAACGGTTCATGCCATAATGCGTACACACTGCGGAGGGAGGTTGCTCTGATTCGTGCGAAGGAGGAAGTGAACGGTGCGGTCGGCGGACGGAGGATGCGGCAACCGTTCGGACGGAGAGGATAAATGAAAGCGGCCGAGATAATAACCAGGATGGTAGATTTCTTCTACGTGAAGCCTTTGAGGAGGATAATTCCTCTCGAAACGTTCCGCTATGCCGTATGCGGCGGCATCAACATGCTGTTGGGGTGGGTGCTCTATGCCCTGCTCTACAAGTATGTGATACGGGGGTGCTACCTCGACCTCGGTTTCGTGGTGATGTCTCCCCATGTTCTGGCATTGGCCGTACAGTTCGTGATAACGTTCTTCACCGGGTTCTGGTTGAACCGCAACGTGACTTTCTCGTTATCGCCCCTCAGCAGCCGCCGCCAGCTTCTCCGTTACGTACTGCAGGCGGGCGGTGCGCTTCTGCTCAATTACCTGCTGCTGAAACTGCTTGTCGAGGCTGCCCACCTCTATGCACCTCTTGCGAGACCGCTGACGGATGCCGTCGTGGTGGTTTACAGTTACCTGACGGCCCGTTTCTTTACCTTCCGTACCGCGGGGATGAGACCCGACCGGGAGGACGGTAGTGCCTGACGTCGTATCGATACGAAAAGAGGAGTTGCGACACGGGGAGTTGAGGGCATCCGTATCGCAATATTTGCAGGAGAGGCCCTGCGAACATATTCCGCAGGGCCTCTCCTGTTCCGTATGCGGGCCGGTCGCTGCCGGCCCGGTCTCAGCGGACTATCTTGATGTCCTTGATGCGTAGCTGGGGCGTCGTTTTCCCCCGATAGTGATTCTCTACCACGGTATAGCAGACGTCCACGGGCCGGCCGCTCCGTATCCATTCGAGGTAGGCGGGCTGCTGGAATGCGATGGCGGCTATTGTGGTGTTGGGTTTCTGTTTCTGTGTCAGGTCCATGCGCAGGTGCTCCTTCTCCGCACCCACGAGTTTCGCATCGCCCCGGTTGCTTACACCCCGCGTCACGAATACGGGCGCCGTATTGCCGGGTCCGAAAGGTTGGAAGGCTTCCAGCGTCGCGCGGAACGAGGGCGTGATGTCGCTGAAGAGGAGTTCGGAATCTATCTCCACCTGGGGTATGAGCATGTTCGGGTCGATGTTCTGCTCCACGTATTCGTTGAAACGGTGCATGAACGCTTCTATGTTCTCCGGCTTCATGGTAAGTCCCGCGGCATACATGTGCCCTCCGAAATTCTCCAGCAGGTCGGCACACGACTCTACCGCCTGGTAGAGGTCGAAGCCCGGAACGCTCCGGGCCGAACCGGTAACGAATCCGTTGCTCATGGTAAGCACCACCGTGGGACGGTAATAGGTTTCGATGAGGCGCGATGCCACGATGCCGACGATGCCCTTCATCCATTTCGGATTGTAAATCACCGTACTCTTCATCATGGCGTACTCCGGGTGGCTGCGGATGTAGTCGTGTGCCTCCTGCGTTACCGAGCGGTCGATGCTTTTGCGGGCTTGGTTGCTGCTGTCGATGAAGATGCCGAACTCGTCGGCGAGGTCTTCGTTGCGCTCCACGAGCAGGTTGACCGCGGCGTGTCCGCCCGACGGAGCCGACATGTCCTCCTCCCTGTCCACGGCCATGCGGCCGGCGGCGTTGATGCGGGGTCCTATCTTGAACACGATGTCGTCTATCGTGATTTTATGCCCCTCCAGACCGCAAATCTTGATGATGGATTGCAACCCCTTGCGTGGCTTCTCATTCAGTTTTTTGAGACCGTAATGGGCCAGTATCCTGTTCTCGCCCACGAGCGGTACGATATCCGCCGCGGTGCTCACCACGACCAGGTCGAGCAGACCCACGATGCTTTCGAACGGAATGCCCTTGTACTGGCAGTATCCCTGCACGAGTTTGAATCCAACTCCGCAGCCGGAGAGTTCGTCGAAAGGATAGTCGTCTCCGGGCTGTTTGGGGTCGAGTACCGCCACGGCGGCCGGTATCTCCTCTCCCGGCAGATGGTGGTCGCAGATGATGAAGTCGATTCCGAGCTGGTTGGCATAGGCCACTTTCTCGACGGCTTTGATGCCGCAGTCGAGTGCGATGATGAGGTCTACTCCGTTCTTTTTGGCATAGTCCACGCCAAGTTTCGAGATGCCGTACCCTTCCGTATAACGGTCGGGTATGTAGAAGAGCAGCTCTTCCATCCCCATCTGGCGAAGGAAAATGTAAACCAGAGCCACGGCAGTGGTTCCGTCCACGTCGTAATCGCCGTAGACCATGATTTTCTGACCGCGCGTCACGGCTTCGTCCACCCTGCGAACCGCCTTCTCCATATCCTTCATCAGGAACGGGTCGTGCAGGTCCGACAGCTTCGGACTGAAGAACCTCGAAACTTCGTCGTAAGTGTCTATGCCCCTTTGTACGAGTAGGTTAGCAAGCACCCTCGGGATTCCGGTAGCGGTGGCGAGTTCGTCCACCTTCTGCGGGTCACCCTGGGGCTTGATTACCCAACGTTTTTCGATAGGCATAATCTTCTATTTTTATTTTAATATTTATAATCTTTTCGAGGTGCGCCGCGAACCGGCCTGCCACATCTTTCAGGTCCGTTTCGGTTCCCGTCTCTTTCCGTATGGAGGTCACCCCCCTGTCCGAGAAACCGCACGGGTTGATGTAGTCGAACCAACGCAGGTCCGTATTCACGTTGAGCGCGAAACCGTGCATCGTCACGTAGCGCGACGAACGTACTCCGATTGCGGCTATTTTCCGCATCGGGCCGCCTTCGGTCAGCCACACCCCCGCCGCTCCTGCGACACGGGTACCGCTGATGCCGTAGTCGGCTATCGTCCGTATGACCGCTTCCTCAATCGAGTGGATATACTCCTTGAGTCCAATGCCCTCGCGTTCGAGGTCGAGTATGGGATAGCCCACCAACTGTCCCGGGCCGTGGAACGTGATGTCCCCTCCCCGGTCTATGCGGTAGAACGATGCACCTTTGCTTTTGAGGAAATCTTCGGCCACGAGCATGTTCTCTTCATGGCCGCTTTTGCCCAGCGTATAGACCGGCGGATGTTCGCACAGCAGCAAATATTGCTCCGCTTTCCGTCCGTCTCCGCTCTTGGAGGCCAGCAGGTCGTTGAAAAGCTGCTTCTGCAGTTCCCAGCAGCCGGCATAATCCATAACGCCCAAGTCGCGGCAAATCACTCTCTCCTTCGGCGTCTCCATGGTCAGTCCTCTTTTCGGAAGTTGAGCAGGGCCTCTTCGGCCATGTAGGAGGAACGGACCAGCGGGGCACTCGCCACATATCGGAATCCCCGCATCCGCGCCAGGTCGCCGTACATGGCGAACTTCTGCGGAGTGACATATTCCGCCACGGGGTAGTGTTTCATGGTGGGACGCAGGTACTGGCCCAGCGTGACGATGGAGCATCCCGCATCGGCCAGGTCGTCGAGCGTTGCCAGTATCTCGGTTTCGGTCTCTCCGAGGCCGAGCATGAGGCCGCTTTTGGCCACCGCGCCGCGCGAGGCGATGTAGCGGAGCACCTCCAGCGAGGTGCGGTAGCGTGCCCGCGAACGTACGAGGGGCGTCAGCCTCTCGACGGTCTCGATGTTGTGGCCGATGATATCCGGTGCGGCGTCGATGACGATGTCGAGCAGCTCTTTGCGGCAGTCGAAATCGGGAATGAGCACCTCGATGGTGGTGTCGGGATTCACGCGCCGGATGGCACGAATCGTTTCGGCCCAATGGCCGGCTCCTCCGTCGGGTAGGTCGTCCCTGTCCACGGATGTGAGTACGGCATGTTTGAGCCCCATGAGGCGTATGGATTCGGCGACCTCTTCGGGTTCGCCCTGTTCGGGAGGTAACGGTTTACCGGTTTTGGTCGCACAGAACTTGCATGAACGGGTACAGACATCGCCGAGTATCATGAATGTGGCGGTCTTCCTGCTCCAGCATTCGGCCTTGTTGGGGCACTTTCCGCTGTCGCATATCGTATGCAGTCCGTGTTTCTCCACGATTTTCGAAACATCGGCGTATTTCACGTCGTTGTGGAGTTTTATCTTCAGCCAGCCGGGTTTTATATTCTTCGCTACCTTGTCATAAGTATCAGACATTGACTTTCACTATTTTTCCAATTGACACAAAAGTAATTATAATTTTCGGATTTTCCATAGCCCGGCCCGATAATTCGTGACGGATTCCTGTCGGGACGGTTGGGTACCGGTTTTCTGAGAGATGTAATGTATTTGCCGCAGAAGTATTTCCGGCTGTCGGGAGATGCCGGGACGGGGCAGTTTACGGATAATTTGTTCCGAAAGACCGGCAAATGGCCGAGGAGTGCTGCATCCGGTGCGGACAGGGTATGGCTGTTTCGGCTTGCGTCTTGGCGGGATTGCAGAGCAGACCGGGAAGATTGGAACCTTCCCGACTGGAGGAGTGTATCGGACAGAACTGTTGTATTACAACAGGCGGGACGAACAATCCTCACCCCGCCTGCCGTGCTTGAAAGAGCATCGTGTTATTCCGTCACGACGCTTACTTCGGGTCTGTCTTTGAAGAGGCCGCTCACGTATTCCAGTTCGTATCCGGGGTCTACGATTACTTTTTTGAGCGACGTATTGCCCTGTACGATATAATATTCTGCCCAGTCGCTGCAATAGCCGTTTTTCAGGTTGATGAGTTCCAGAACCGGCATATCCTGCAGTTCCACAATTTCGACGTTCTCATGGATGCTCAAATCGATTTCCCTGACGGGGTTGTTGCTGGCGTACAGCTCCCGCAGGGCGGCATTGCCGGAAAGGTCCAGTTCGCTGAGTTCGTTGTCGAAGACGAACAGCCACATCAGGAACGGTAGCTCCGTGAGGTCAATCGCGGTGAGTTTGTTGGCGTACACGTTGAGCCGCATGAGTTTGGGCAGTCCGGAGAGGGAGAGTGAGGTCAGTCGGTTGTCGTTCAGGTGCAGTTCCGTCAATTCGGCGCAGTCGGCTACCGTCAGCTCCGTCAGTTGGTTTTTTACGGCATCCAGCCGGACGAGGTTGTCGAGCCCGACGGCACGCAGGGAGGTCAGTCGGGCTTCGTTTATGTAAGCGTTTTCCAGCTTGGGCAATACCGACAAATCGAGGTCGGTCAGGGCGGTACGCTGCAGGTACAATACCGTCATTTCGGGCGTTTTGCTCAGATTCAGTTCCGATATCCCGGTGCCGTACAGGCGAAGGTCCGTCAGTTGGCCCAGTTGGTCGAGTCTGAGGGCGGTTATCGGATTCTCGCCGAGGTTCAGGGCCCGGAGATTTGTCAGTCCTTCTATCGGTGCGGCATCCGTGACGCGATGGAATTTCAGGTTGAGGGTTTCCAGCGCAGTGAAGTATTGCAGCCCGTCCAGACTTTTCACCGTATTGGCGTCGGTCGCATCCTCGGCATAATCGTATCCCATCTCTATCGCAGTGAAAGCGGCGGCTTCGTCGAATGAGATGATGCCGTCCGAATCCATGTCGATGCCGTTGTCGAAAAGATATTTTTCGAGGACTTTGTCCGGAATTGCGACATGGCTGGGCGGTTCCGGTTCATCGGCCCGGGTCGTGAAAGAGATTTCACGCCAGGAGGAGTCTTCGTATTCGTTGTTGCCCAAGGCCCGTAGAGCCAGCGTATAAGAGGTTTCGCTCTCCAGCCCTTCTGCGACAGCCTCCGTTTCGTCGTCGGGAACCTTCTGGCTGACGACCGTCGTCTCTTCCCGTTTTATCGTGTATTCGTATCCGTCGGCGTTTTCTACTTTTTTCCACGAAAAGGCGGCGGTAGTCGGGGTAATCGCTCCGAGCGTTACGGCCGGGGTTGCAAGTTGCGTCGGGCCGACGGTTGGGGGCGCAGGGGGTGCAGGGGGCGTTTCTTTGCAGCCTCCAAAAGCGAAGGCAAGGAATCCAATAAAAATCGAAGTCAGTCTTTTCATAGGAAATCTTTGTTAGCGGTTAGTGAAATGAATTATGTCGCAATTTAATCTTTTTATTTGGGAATATAGCATATATACCGATTATTTTGAAAATAATCCGTCATTTAGTTGTATATATGAAGCGTGCGGAGGATGTGTGTACGGTTTGTGGCAGGAGTCTATGTTGTCGTTTCGGAATATTTATTCGATGTTTCCGGGTGTCGGGTATTCCGGCCGGCCGTTCGGTCCGAATGTATTCAGGTAAGATATTGAAGTAGGATGGGTGGGGGAAACGGCTTGAACAGAGGGAAAAACTGGGCAGGATGAGTGGCATACGCTTTGTTTTTGCGGAGATTGGTTTTAAATTTGTTTCTGAAGCAACGTTTCGGGGATATGCCGGGTACGGGAATCCGTGGAATTGCCGGGGGGGGGCTGCGAAGGATTCCGGGAGGGAGACTCACGGTTTCCTCTTGATACGAATTAAATGACAAAGGATATGTATGTAAAGAGCAACTGGTTTTTCATCCTCTATAAGGCGCTGTTGGTCATCGCGGCGGCATACGGACTCCATTTCCATATGGCGGCCGGCAAGTGGGGCGATTTCAACTATTATACGGTACTCAGCAATGCGGTCTGCTTCTTTTATTTCCTTGCGTCGCTGGTGTTCAACGTCCGGCGGCTGGCCCGGGGGTGCCATACGGTGACGTGGAGACCGCGGGCCGAGGGGGCCGTGGTTTTCTGTATCACGGTCACGTTTTTGATATATCACTTCATTCTGCGGCCCGAAGCGTTCCGGATGGGAAACGGAGGCAGCTTCTACTCGGTGCTCAACATGGTGCAGCATTACATCGTTCCGCTGATGGCCCTGCTCGACTGGCTGTTGTTCTGTCCTAAGGGGCGCTGGCGCCGTTACGACCCCGCCTCCTGGCTGCTTATCCCGCTGGCCTATTTCATCTATATCCTCATCCGGGCACCGTTCGCCGGCAACATAGGCGGAACGTCAAGCCCTTATCCTTACAGTTTCATAGACATACAGGCGCACGGAGTGGGCGTCGTGGCCCGGAATGCGCTGCTCGCGGCCCTCGGCATGTTCGTGCTCGCCTACCTGATGTATTTCATCGACCTCGGCCTGTCGCGGCTGGGCAGGCGGATGAAGCGTATGCATCTGAAAGAGCGGGACTGACGGTTCCGTTCGGGTTGCGATTGCCGGATACCTGCCGACGATATACCGTCGGCAGGTTCTGTTTCTCGGAAAGGCGGGGCGTTCCTTCCGGCCGCATTTGAAAGAGGCCGCCCTTTAGGGCTGTGGCTGTCCGGACGGTACGTTGCCGGGGCAACGGCAAGAGGCGGGTACCGTAAAAGATCGATTTTATGAATCGATAAAATTCGGGAATCTTTTGGAATGTTGGAAGTGATATTCTATATTTGTTATACGGCCTCCGAAGGCAGGGAGGTGGGGTAGCATGCTGGAATCGAGACGGTTGAGGGTAATTGCCGCTTGCCGTTTCGGGAGGCTGTCCGGCACATGAATTTCTGTTCGGGGGTACGGCGTCCGGCAGGCGGGTAGGTCGGTACGAGATGTTCGGCGTCATGTTTTATGGTTGATTTCCGGAATCTGGATTGTCGTATGATGGAATTCGATGGTACGTTGAGGAATATCCAGTTGATTCTGAGCCTGATGATTCTGGGTCTGTGTGTGTTCGGAGGAGTTACCCTGTTGGCACACCCGCGGAGAAGCAGAGCCAAATCCATCCTTGGGGCGGGTATGCTGCTTTGGGCGGTGTTAATCGTTTTCCGGTTGGCGGTCAATCCTTGGCTGGACAGTTCCAAGCCCCTTTTCCAGCCGCTTATCCTCATTATCGGAGGATTCGGGATGGCTGTCACTACATGCTACATCATTGAGATTCTGCGTCCGGGATTCCTTACATTCAGACGTTTTATTCTTTTCCTCTCTCCGGTCATCGTCTGTTCGCTCCTTTTCGGAGTTTATTACGTTTACCGTCGGCAAATGCCGGTTTATTACAGCCCGAGAGATTTGCTCTCCTTCTCCGATATCGACATATTGTTCCGGGGTGCGCTGATAGCGTGCAATATTCTGTATATGCTCATCCCGTCCTACCTGACAATCCGCGACGGTCGGGCGTACTCTGCGATGTTGCGGGAAAACGTATCCGACCCGGAGAATTACGACTTGCGCTGGCTGCAAAGGATTATGCTCATCCTTTCGACTTTGTATGTTTTCTATCTGGTGCTGCTGTTCACGCACAATACGCTGCTGTATGTAATCGACAAGGCCGTCATCCTCGTCTTGTGGTACTATTTTTTCTACCGGGCCCTGTTCCTGAAAGAGGTACCGTGGAGGGTATCTTTCCGGGCCGGTTGGCGGTGTCCCGACGAAGGGGCGGATGCGAATGATACCGGAATCGGTTTCCTCACCGGAACGAATTATGTGAAAGAGATAGAACAGTGGTTCAGGGAGGAGAAGCCTTACCTTCGGGGCGATTTGCGCCTGTCCGATTTGCAAAGGAGGTTTCCTATCGGCAGGACCTATCTTTCCCAGTTGTTCAACAAAGCGCTGGGAGTCTCTTTCTCCGACTATGTGAATCGGTTCAGGGTTGAGGAGAGCCGGCGTCTCCTCGAGACGGATTCTCGGATGACCATTGACGAGATAGCGGAACTGGCCGGGTTCAATTCGACCAGCGCTTTCCGCAGGGCCTTTGCGAAATGTATGGAGGTGTCGCCTTCGGAGTACCGGAAAAGGTATATGAGCAGCTCCCCCGGCAGATAAATCGGACGGGAAGAACTGCCCATCGTTTCGGTACGGCGAAGCCGCCCGAAATCTCCGGGCGGCCTGTCGATGTTCCGTTCCAATCAAGGTTGTCGTTTTGCAGTACTGTTCCCGTCCGGGCCCAGCCACTCTTGTAACATACGGTCAATTTCTTCCTCATCGGAGGGCGAGGGAGCGTGTATGTCGATAATCCTGTTATGTCCGTCGAACAGCATGAAACGGGGGATTGCCGTGATGCTGTACTCCTCCTCTAGGACCTGTCGGGATTGGGGTGTGGCCAGGTATTGTTTCCAACCCGGTCGGTCGGGCATGGCCGTTTGAAGCCATGCCTCCCTGTCCGTATCGATGGAGAGACTGACTATTTCCAGGCGGTCGTCTCCTTCGTATCGTTGCGCCAGCTCTTCGAGGAACTGCATTTCGTAACGGCAGGGGCCGCACCAGGAGGCCCATACGTCGACATAGCGGACTTTCCCTTTCAGGCTGGAAAGGTTTACCTTCGTGCCGTTCCGGTCCTCCATCTCCAGGTCGAGCAGTTCCTTGCCCGGGCCGAACTTCCGGATGGCCGTTATTTTCGATTCATAGGCTTGTTCCATATCCTGCAGTGTGGCGGTGTCCCGGCATATTCGGGTAAAGAGCGCATAGGTTTCTTCCAGCGATTCGACGGCGGTTTCGTTCAGGAGAGCGGAATACATGCACTCTCCCGAGAGACAGTCCAGTACCTCTTGATTAGAGACTCTTCGCGCCAGTTCCTTCAGCACGTTGAGGTCGGAGCGTTCGATATGCGCCGATTGCATGTCCCACACCAACACGAGTTCCGTCAGACCGCTTCTGGCATTCGCTATGTCGTTCAGGTCAATGTTCCGTGCGAAGTCCCAGAACATCGCATCCTCCACGTCGCCCTCGGGCGCGACATAGAGTTTGTAGCTGGCGCGGTAACAGTAAAGGTTGTAGTCCCTGCGGGCCGTCAGCTCCTTTAGGGCCGATTCGGCGAATTTCCGGTCTTTGACCTTTTTCAGCAGTTTCACGACGGCCGTGTATTCGTCCATGAGCTTTTTGCGGTACTCCGGGAAACTCATCCGGGCGATTTCTTCGGGGTCGTCACCCGAAAAGGCTTCGTTCATCCTGCGGACGATTTCGCATTCATTTGCCACATTGCCGCGTAGGGTGGGCGGCTGTCCGGGTTCGTTCGCATCGAACCTGATACGTATGCGGGCACCTTTCCGCACATATAGATAGACCGGTGTGGAGGTTTCCGGAATGTACAATAGATAGGTTCCCGAAGGTCCCTCCACGGCAAAGCGGTATCGGAAAGTACCGTCTGCCTTTACTGAAATGGTATCCGCGCTGTCGCTCTCCTCCTGCAGAAGCAGCAGTTGTTTGTCATCGAGGTTTCTGATTACTCCGGAGATGACGGCTTCCTTGTTGAAGAGGTGCCCTTTACAAGAGACGGTACCTGCGGCGATACTTCCGACAGCCAGCAGGTAGATACAGGAGGAGAGGGCTTTTGTTGCTTTGTTGTTCATACCGTATCGTATTTTTAAAGTCTGTACCCGATGGTGACGGAGAGGACGGAGTTGTTGTTCAGGTTGTTGATGTCAAGATTCTTGAGTACCCCGTATCCTCCCATTGTGTATCGTATATCGAGTATGAGCCGGTCGGTGAAGTCATAGGAGATGCCCAGGGGCACCGCACAGTCGTAACTGCGGATACGTGAATGCACCGGCTGTGTTTGAATCAGTTTGCCTTTCACGTTGGCGTTGAGCAGTATGGACGGCTGTAGGCCGACCTTCAGGGCCAGCCCCTTATAGATGTAGAAGTTGGCCAATATGGGGAGGTCCAGGTAGTTCAGTCTGAATTGGGCGTCGGTGATGCCCGGGATGAGGTCGGCTTTGAACCCCTTGCCGGAGAACAGGACGTCGAAGGAGAGCATGAAACGCTGTGAAAAACGGTAATTGACGAAACATCCTCCGGTATACCCCCAGCGCGATGCGATATTGTCGTTCTCTTGCAGAATCTTCGATTCCGTTATGAGGCTGCTCAGGTTGGCGCCGCTTTTTATACCCCATGAAAAACCGTGGCGGAACTCCTGGGCGGAAACCGATGCCATAGAAAAGATGGCGAGGACGGCTGTACATACTGAATAAATCCTTTTCATTTTCGTTGCTTTTTTAGTGTTTTGACGTTGTCGTGAAATTGATTCCCGATGCGAATTTGCAACATGGCTGCCGGGCCGGCGTACCGTTTCGTACAAAACGGTACGCCTTTTCTTCAAATGCGAAAACGACCGGATTGTACGCTGCGTCTTATTGTTCATATTTCATTGTAAGTAATTGTATGTCATATAAAAAATGTATGGGCGATTTTCGTTTTTGCCCTCGGCGGCCTCGGCCGTTCCCGGCGGGTTTATCGGGATAAAACCCCCGGAAAAAGCATTTTCCCGAAAGTATATTCTGTGAGAGCCTCCGAACGGCGTAGCGACACCCATCCGGGAGACAGGGATAGGGGCGGCAAAGAAGGGAGGCCGCCCGTCCCTCTTTTTCTGTTTGGACCGATTGGGAGGTAGTAAACGTATGCGTAGCCGACGTGTCATTAAGAGTCGGTTATCCCTATCGGAACGGACGGAGGTTCGTTCCCCGATGACGTGACAGGGACTGACCGGATATATTTTTCACGAATACGGCCGATTGATTGAAATATTATTCAATATTGTTGCATTATATGTTGATTGTTGTTATATTTACGGACGCATCAACTGTTAACCTAAAATAATGTAACCATGAAAAAAATTAGACTATCGCGGTATCTTACCGCCGGCACCGTCATCTGTTGTGCACTCGTATCGATGTCGTCCTGCGACAGGCCGGGCCCCGATACTCCTCCGGAAAAGGAGACTCCCGCCGTCGGGCTCGGTTCGCCGCAGCCTGCATCGTATTCCGTGACTTTCCGGCTGACACCCGAACACGCCGACCGGGTGGCATGGATTATCCTGGACGGGGAGACGGAAGCTCCTGATGCCGCAGCCGTTTTGGCCGAAGGGGAGGCTGCCGATGCGCAGAAAGCCTCCTCCGTCGTGGCGGACGGCCTCGAACCGGCCACCGACTACACGATTTACGCCGCAGCGGCGAAAGGGGAGTTGCTGAGTGCGGTGGCGGCCCTGAAGGTTACGACGGAGGAGGAGCCGGAAGAGCCCCTGGGATTCATCTCGCTCGTCGAGGCGGGAAAGCGTTCCTTTACGTACCATATCGAAACGGAGGAGGGGGAGTCCTACCGCCATATGGCGTTGGCGCAGCGGATATTCGATAACTACACCACGCTGTTCGAGGGTAACGAAGCGGCGGCGGCCGAACTTCTTCTCGGAATGTACGGGACGACCGGAACGGGGGCTGCGGACTATACCATGACTTCGCCTGCCGAACGGGTTCCCCTCGATGTGGTGGCGGGGCTCGATTATCTGGTCGTAGCTGTGAAAGTGGATGCTGCGGGGGCGGCTGCGGCTCCTTACGAGAAGCTGCCTTTCCGGACGGCTGAGCCTGACAGGAGCGCCGGGAACGTGAACGTGGATATCGTAAAGCTGTCGTCCTATGCGTGCCATTTGTTCCATGACGTTACGGAGGAGATTGTCGTAATCTGGGAGACCGTCTTTTTCGCCGACGATTACAACGATTTGCTCGCTCAGGGCGGCGAGGAGCTGCTGAAAGCCCAGTTGAGGGCTATTGGAGCGCGCGTACAGTCGTTCGACAAGGCGGCCGAGTGGATAAATCTCGAACCGGAAACCGATTATGTCTACGTAATGTTCGGCGTCGATGCGGCCGGTGACCACACCTCCCTCGGGGTGCTGCCTTTCACTACGCCGGTTCCCGACGAAATTCCGACCGAGGGGATTGTGTTCGACCGTTACATATCGGCTCTCTGTCTCGGCGAAGCGGGTTCGGGAGCCCATGAGTTCCTTCTTTCGCTGGCCAATGTGCCGATGGAGGAAGATCCGGATTACGGGGATTTCTATCCTGCCGACGGCGGGCCCGGTATCATGCTGATGTGCGACATCTATGCCGAGGCTTCGTCCGACGGGCGTCTGCCCGAAGGAACGTATGTGTTCTCCAATGATTCGGAGGCCGGTACATGGAATCCGTACGATACGTGGGCGGCCTGTTTCGATGATGCGGGCGGAATGGTACCGGTCGAATTCGCGGGCGGAACGATTGCGGTTGCCTGGGAAGGGAACGGTTACCGTATCGAATTTGACCTCGAAGGTGTCGAGGGAGAGGTCTTCACGGGTACTTATGAGGGCGAAATAGCTTTCGGAAGCTATGCGTCGTCGGCCCGGCAGATTCGTCTGAGGCCGATGGACGACGGTGCATCCCGGCGCCGCTGATTGATGCCGCCGTTTCCGCGGCGGAGTCCGATGTCGCAGCCGGATATGTCCCAGAGGGCATATCCGGCTGTTCGCATGGGAATGTACGCCCGGCAGGACAGGGCCTGCGGCCTTTCGGGATTGCGCCTGCCTGCTGCTTCGACGGACCGGTTTCGCCGCTTCGGGCCGGGCAGGTATCCGGTTCTCGCAGTTCTTTTGATGTTTGCCTCAACCGAATCGTGTCTGCGTCCGCGGGCTGGGTTGTTATCGATGACTGCGTTCTTTTTCACCGAATATATTCCTATATTTGCTTGACAAAGCGGCTTCGATGCAGCCGGTATACCTTATGTTCTCGTTGGGAATGTTCCCTGTATTTGTGTCTAATGTACAGTAAATATGCAGCAGGCATTCAATATCTTGCTTATCGTCATGGCTGTGCTGGCCGTAGTGGTTTTCATCGCGCTTTTCTTCGTGGATGCTGGGTACGGCATGCTGCTGAACCGGAAGTGGGGCAAGACAGTATCCAACAAAGTGGGCTGGTTCGTGATGGAGTCGCCCGTCTTCCTGCTGATGACCGTGCTGTGGCTGATGTCGGACAGGCGTTTTGAGGCGGCGCCGCTCTGTTTTCTCTTCCTGTTCCAACTCCACTATTTCCAGCGGGCCTTCATCTTTCCCTTTCTGCTGAAGGGGCGGGGCAGGATGCCGTTGGCGATTATCGCCATGGGAATCCTCTTCAACATGGTGAACGCCGTCATGCAGGGCGGCTGGATATTCTACCTCGCTCCGGAGGGGCTCTATACGTCTGCTTGGCTCAAAACCCCGCAGTTCATCGTCGGGACGGCCGTTTTCATCGCCGGCATGGTCATCAACATACACTCCGACCATATCATCCGGAACCTCCGCCGCCCCGGCGATACGGCTCACCATATCCCTTACGGCGGAATGTTCCGCTGGGTGAGTTCGGCCAACTATTTCGGCGAGTTCGTGGAGTGGGTAGGGTTCGCGGTACTCACATGGTCGTGGTCGGGGGCGGTATTCGCCCTGTGGACGTTCGCCAACCTCGCGCCCCGCGCCGTCTCCCTGCGTAAACGTTACGAGGCCGAGTTCGGCGACGAGTTCCGGAGGCTCGGCAGAAAAAGTATCCTGCCTTTTATATTTTGATAGATTCAGACGACTTAGACTTAGTATTCTGACGACATGAAAAATTCGCTTCTTTTTACTCCGGCCAAGATAGGGCCGCTGACGCTCCGCAACCGTACTATTCGTTCCGCTGCGTTCGAGAGCATGTGCGAGAACAATTCGCCGACGCAGATGCTCGAAGATTACCATGTCTCCGTGGCCAGGGGCGGCATCGGCATGACGACGCTCGCCTATGCGTCGGTAACGCGCAACGGCCTCTCCTTCAAGAGGCAATTGTGGATGAGGGAGGAGATAGTGCCCGGCCTGCGCCGGATTACCGATGCGATACACCGGGAGGGGGCGGCCGCTTCCATTCAGATAGGTCACTGCGGCAACATGTCGAAGAAAAGCGTGGCGGGGCAGCTACCCATATCGGCTTCCAGCGGACTGAATATCTACTCGCCCACTTTCGTGCGCGGTATGCGGCCCGGTGAGATAGAGGAGGTGGCAAAGGCGTTCGGACATGCCGTGCGCCTCGCCCGTGAGGCGGGATTCGATGCCGTGGAGGTGCATGCGGGGCATGGCTATTTGCTCAGTCAGTTCCTGTCGCCCTATACCAACCACCGCAAGGACATGTACGGCGGCTCGCTGGAGAATCGCATGCGTTTCATGAAGATGGCGATGAATGAGGTGATGGAGGCCGCCGGCAGCGATATGGCCGTACTCGTGAAGACCAACATGCGCGATGGATTCAAGGGGGGTATCGAGCTGGACGAAGGGCTGGAGATAGCCAGGGAGCTCGAACGCTGCGGTGCGCATGCGCTGGTGCTCAGCGGCGGGTTCGTAAGCCGTGCACCCATGTATGTCATGCGGGGGCAGATGCCCATCAAGACGCTGACCTACTATATGGATATTCCGTGGCTGAAGGTAGGGGTCAAGCTCGCCGGGCGTATGATGATACCCACCGTCCCTTTCAAGGAGTGCTATTTTCTCGAAGATGCGCTCCGTTTCCGCAAAGAGTTGAAGCTGCCGTTGGTTTATGTGGGCGGAGTAGTCAGCCGGGCCAATGTCGAAACCGTTCTCGACAGCGGATTCGAGTTCGTGCAGATGGGGCGTGCTCTGGTCACGCAGCCCGACTTTGTGAACCGGATGCGGGAGAACGACGGCGATATGGCATGCAGCAGCGGATGCGAACACAAGAATTATTGCATCGGGCGTATGTACACCATCGACATGAAGTGCCACAAGCACGTGCCCGACCTGCCGGCGAAACTGCGGAAGGAGATGGAGCGGATAAAGTGATGCGGCAGAAGGCGGGTCTGGGCCCGCCTCCTGCGGAACGCGGTTAAAATATTCGGGACCGTACACCGTTCTTTAGGAGCGGTGGCGGCCCGAAGTCGTTTAAGGGAGAGACGGAGTAGGTATTCCGTCGTCCGGCAGTCCTCTTTTAACGGATTCGGCGTGAAAAACCGCAAAATGTAAATAAATATCTTTTCAGGATAAATTTATTGCGACACTGCCTGTATACATAGGCGGTAAATAGCTATATTTGCAGGATTATGCAGGGAAAAGGCAAGAAATTGGGAAAGGAGGAACGTGCCAGACGGTTCACGAAATGGTTCTGGACCATTCTGTGTATTCCGGTAGGGATATTTCTGGTATTGTTGGTGCTTACCGCGTCGGGAGCTTTCGGTCGGCTGCCTTCGTTCGAGGAGCTCGAAAACCCGAAGAGCAACCTGGCTACGGAGATATATGCGGACGACGGCCGTCTGCTCGGTTCGTTCTTCATACAGAACAGGTCGTATGTCGATTACGAGGAGCTGTCGCCCGCCCTCGTCGCCGCCCTCGTCGCCACCGAGGATGCCCGCTTCTACGGCCATTCGGGCATCGATTTCATTTCGCTCGCCCGTGTGGCGGTGAAGACGCTCGCGTTCGGCAACCGCAGTCAGGGGGGAGGCAGCACCATCACGCAGCAGCTCGCCAAAAACCTCTTTCCGCGCGACACCACCGTTTACCGCAATCCGCTCGTGCGCGGCGGACGGATGGTCGTCACCAAGCTCAAGGAGTGGGTGACTGCCGTCAAGCTGGAGTACAACTATACGAAGGAGGAGATAGTCGCCATGTACCTCAATACGGTTTTTTACGGCAGCAATGCCTACGGCATCAAGGCGGCGGCCAAGACCTTCTTCGACAAGGAGCCTTCCGAGCTGAACGTACAGGAGGCGGCCCTGCTGGTGGGGGTGGTGAATGCGCCGACGCGTTACAGTCCCGTGCGCAATCCCGAACGGGCGCTTGCCCGCCGCAATACGGTCATGACGCGTATGCAGCAAAACCGCTACATTACCCGCGGGGAGCTCGATTCGCTGAAACAGGAGCCGATAGAGCTCCGGTATGCACCTATTTCGCATAACGACGGGATAGCGACCTATTTCCGGGAGATGGTGCGCAACGTGCTCAACATGCCGCGTCCGACCAAAAAACAGTACGGCAGGGATTACGAGGCCGAACTGGCACGGTGGGAGAGCAATCCCGTTTACGGCTGGTGTCGCAAGAACTTCAAGTCGGACGGAACCCCTTACGATATCTACCGCGACGGCCTCAAGATATATACCACCCTCAGTTACGACATGCAGGAGTATGCCGAGGAGACTCTCTGCCAGCAGCTCGCCGCCATTCAGCCCCGCATGGATGCCCAGGTGAAGCGGACGGGGCGCCTCTTCATCAAGACCTCCAACGAAGCGGCCGAACGCATCATCCAGAATGCCATGCGCTATACCGACCGTTACCGCAGCCTGGTGAAGCAGGGGGCGAGCAGGGAGGAGATAGAGGAGGATTTCCGTACTCCTGTACGTATGCGCATCTTCACCTATAAAGGTGAGGTCGATACACTGATGACGCCCCGCGACTCCATCCTGCACCACAAGCAGATAATGCGCGGTTCGTTCATGGCCATGAATCCGAATACGGGCCATGTCAAGGCCTATGTAGGCGGTCCGGATTTCAAATATTTCAAATACGACATGGTGAAGCAGGGCAAGCGGCATATCGGCTCCACCATCAAGCCGTTCGTTTACTGCTTCGCAATCGACTATATGGGCATGACGCCCTGCACCATGGTGCCCAATCTTCCCGTAACGCTCGAAACGGAGAACATGGAGCCGTGGCAGCCCAAGGAGGCGGGCCGGGTGGAGTACGACGGCGTGCTGCATCCGCTGCGGTGGGGGCTTGCCCGCAGCCGCAACAACTATTCGGCCTGGATAATGAAGCAGGCAAAAGACCCGAAGGCGGTCGCCGACTTCATCCACCAGATGGGGATACACAGTTATATCGACCCGGTCAATTCGCTGGCTCTCGGTACGGCCGACGTATCGCTGTTCGAAATGGTGGGGGCTTACAGTACCTTCGTGAACAAGGGGGTATTTACCGAACCGATATTCATTACACGCATCGAAGACCGGCAGGGGAACGTCATCGCCAGCTTCGTACCTGCGGTGAGCGACGCCATCAGCGAGCAGACCGCCTATACGATGGTGCAGATGCTCCAGAACAACGTCATAGCGGGGACGGGTGTCCGTTTGCGCAACGTGTACGGTTTCCGCGACGTGGAGGTCGGCGGCAAGACGGGTACCTCGCAGGAGAATCGCGACGCGTGGTTCATGGGCGTGACACCCAACCTCGTCGCAGGTGTGTGGATAGGCTGCGAAGACCAAAGCGCCCACCTGGTGACGGGGGGGGAGGGCGCTTCGCTGGCGCTTCCGGTATTCGGGGAGTTCATGAAGAGAGTGTATGCCGACCCCTCGTTGGGAGTGCGGAGGACAGACCGTTTCTACCGTCCGCCGGGAGCCATAGAGTACCGTTGCCCTGACAGTGCGGAGGGGACGGGCTATTCGGGCGACGACGAGTTTTTCGACTGATGCGGGGTCGGTCTGATGTCGCCGTTCTGTGCGGCCCGGCCGGGCAAACCGGCGAACGGGTGCCGCAACCTGCGGAGAGTGGGGGCGTACGATGGACGGGAAAGAAGGAATTGTAACATAATCGAAAATGAAAGTAGCGATTGTCGGCGCGAGCGGCGCCGTAGGGCAGGAGTTCCTGAGGGTATTGGCAGACAGGAATTTTCCGGTGGATGAGTTGCTGTTGTTCGGTTCGGAGCGCAGCGCGGGCAGTTTTTATGAGTTCGGCGGCGAGCGGGTGCAGGTGAAGCAGCTCCGCCACAACGACGATTTCAAGGGGGTGGATGTGGCGTTCGTATCGGCGGGCGGCGGTACTTCCAAAGAGTTCGAGAAGACCATTACGAAACACGGGACGCTGATGATAGACAATTCGAGCGCGTTCCGCATGGATGCCGACGTGCCTCTCGTGGTGCCGGAGGTCAATCCGGAGGATGCGTTGGATGCACCCCGCCGCGTCATTGCCAATCCGAACTGTTCTACCATCCAGCTTGTCGTGGCACTCAAGGCGATAGAGAATATCTCCCATATCCGCCGCGTCTATGTTTCGACCTATCAGGCCGCCAGCGGCGCGGGGGCCGGCGCGATGGCCGAGCTGGAGGGGCAGTATGCCGATATGGCTGCCGGACGGCCGCCCCGTGTGGAGAGGTTCGCCTTCCAGCTCGCCGGCAATCTCATCCCGCAGATAGATGTATTCACAGACAACGGATATACGAAGGAGGAGATGAAGATGGTCAATGAGACCAAGAAGATAATGCATTCGGATGTGGCCGTGAGCGCCATGTGCGTCCGCGTACCCGTCATGCGGGCCCATTCGGAGAGCGTATGGGTGGAGACCGAGCGGCCCGTCGCTCCGGAAGAGGCCCGCCGGGCTTTCGGGAGTTTCGAAGGCATCGTTGTCATGGATGACCCGGCTCGGCAGGAGTATCCCATGCCGCTCTTCACGGCGGGCAGGTATCCCGTGTATGTGGGGCGTATCCGGATGGATACCGCCAACCCCAACGGGCTGACCTTCTGGTGCGTGGCAGACCAGATTCTGAAGGGAGCCGCACTGAATGCCGTACAGATAGCCGAGTACCTTGTCGGAGCTGGTCGGCTCGGGCGGTAACATGTGCCGCGGTCGGACGTCTTGTGGTCTCCGGCCTTTTCTCGCGGCCTGCACCGGCGGGTGAGGAGGCGTCCGGACATCTCGGAAACAGCAGGGAGGGAGCCCCGGTATCGGGCTCCCTCCCTGCTGTCGATTAGAAGGTTCGGACTTAAAGGATGATATCTATCGGGCCGGTATAGGAACCGGTCACCTTGCATCCGGCGTCGCTTGTCAAATCCCACGATACGGTGTAGTCGTCTCCGTTTTTGCTGACGGTTATCGTACCGCTTTCTGCGCTGGCCCATTGGGTCGCTTTGCCTGCTTCGATGACCTGATACCATGTTCCGGAGGGATAGAGAACGGTTTTGCCGTCGCCCCGGCTGCCGCATGCCCATCCCGGCTGGCGGTCGGTGAGGGGCTGTTTGTTGTACTCGTCGTAAGGTACGATTTCATAAGTCATCTCTTCGAGTTTCACATCGTCCTCGTGCTGAGGCGAACCGAGCAGGAGTATCCGCATGCGTTCGCCCGAACCTTCCCAACGTGCCCATGTCTTGTTGTATGTCAGCCCATCGGTGTAGAGCGTCAGAGTCCACTGTACGAAGGGGTAGTCGCGCCAGTCGTTGTTGGCCCTTACCTCTACCCGGCTGTAAAGCATCGGGCCGGTCTCCACATCTTCGTATATCGTACTGTTGACATCCGATTTTCCCTTTTGGGTGATGGTGACCCTAACGGGTTCCGTCTCTTCCGATTCATGCTGGAGGAACAGGTAGGCGGTACGGGTCTCCGTGGCATCGTTTATCTTGTATTCGAGGATGATGCTGTGCTGTTCGGGAGCTACGACTGCGTGTACGGTCAGCCAGTCCGGTGCTTGGTTGTTTTCGTCCCGTGCGTAAGCCGACCACTGTGCCGTTTCGGGAGCTGCTTTAACCGCAAATTTGACGACCCCTGCGGTGAACGGCAGTTCGAGACCCTCCTCCGGGGTGGCTCCGTCGGGCAGTACGGGTTCTATCGAAGGCGGTACGGCGGCGGCTTCCTGCGTGACGTATATCCTGCCGGTCTGAACGGTCTTGTCGCTCGGGGAGACGTTGATGGATGCTTTCCGTTCCAGAGCGTTCGGGTTGTCGTCCACCGTGACGGTGAATTTCCCTTCGGCGGGGACGATGTGTATCCACTCCTCGGCACCCGAAGGGGATGCTTTCCAGGTGATACCGCCCGTCACGGTTACCGTCACCTCCTGTCCCGGTGCCTCCGCAGCGGCGAAGACGAGCTTCTCGGGCGATACCGAGAGCGAAGGCTTTTCCGGTTCGGGAGCTTCCGCGGCCTCCTGCCGGACCGTTATCTTCACCGGTTCCACCCCTTCGGCGGAGGCGTTGAGGGTGATGGAGGCGCTGCGGTCGGTCTCATCCGCATTGTCCGCGACGCTGACCGAAAGGCGGTCTCCGTCGCGCGTTGCCGTCAGCCATCCGGCATCTTCTGGGATGCTGTGTGTCCACTCCGTTTCTTCGGCCGTGACGGTAACGGTCTGGGGGGGGACCGCTGCCGCGGCGAAGCGGAGCGATGCGGGTTCCGCCTTCAGCGTCGCTTCGGGCTGTGCGGGGTTTTCGGGGCCAGTGCACGATATGTTCAGGGCCAGTGCCGCTGCCGCTGCGGCTAATAAGTATGCGTATCGTTTCATGTTTTCGGTGGTAAATAGGTTAATGCCGTATGATGTTCCGCCGGACTCTTCCGTATACGGGCCGTGACCGGCGGAACGGTAGCGTATTAATTCTGTGGCTTGGGAGCTACATACCATTTCCGCATCATCTCTCCGCCCGTACCCAGCAGGTCGTAGCCGAAAGCCACCTGTCCGTCCGGGGATATGTATTCGAGATAGGAGTAAGAGGGAATGATGATTCCCATGTTTTCGTATATCCAGTCGGTGCTTTCTGAAATCTGGACACCCGTAGCGATGTCAATCAGCACGGTCGAACTCACAATGCCGCTCACACCGTCCATGCCGATGATGCCTATGCCGTCGTCCGTGGCTCCCAAGCCCGCCGCACCGCTGTATTCGGGGAAAGTGTAGGTCCGGTCGTTGTCGGTGTCGTAAAATGCGGGACATGCCGTGTAAATGATTTCGGTTTTGTTTTCACTGAGCTCTTCGGTCTGGTATGTACCGGCAATCCATTGGCCGGAGGGACTGATGGAGTACGGCGTACTGTTACCCTTGATGCCGTCCACCAGGTTGGTGTCGTAATAGGTTTGGGTCTGTTGGTCGAACATCTGTACCGGTTTGATTTTATGGAGTTCGTCGCCTACCCAGCGGACGTTGCCCTCTGCGTCCCACCACATCAGGCCGGAGTCCAATCCTTCCCAGGCGGTGCCGTAAACGATATTGCCGTCGAGGCTGCATCCACGGGCCATTCCGCCCTGTACCCAGCCTTTGTTCTCACGGTAAGTCTTTTCCGGGAGGGGAAGTATCTCCGGTACGCCGTCCGTCCATTTGACGGGGGAATACATGGTTTCGCCGCCCAGGCAGAAACCTACCCATACGCCGCTCTCATCCGAGGCTACCTGCGACAACCACGGTTTGCCGGCTCCCGGAATGTTATCGAGCACCGTGACATCCCCGCTGAGGCTGAACATGACACTCCTTCCGTCCTCGCAGTGGAAGAAGACGTTGCCGCTGTCGGTTATCGCACACGGGTCGTAAAGAAGGTAGAGAGTGTCCGGGAACGGGTCGAGCATGTATTTCTTGTCGTTCCGGATATCTATGATGACGACCTGAGTGACCCAATTGCCGGCATCGGTGTCGTATATGGCGGTATATCCGCCCACATACCGGGCATTGGGAGAGATGACCGCCCCCATGGTAAATTCTCCGGTCGTACCGTAGGTCGATTGCAGGGCGTGGTCGCTGACCTGTACGATTGTTATGGATTGTTCGGCCTGGCCTGCCGTTATCGTCACTTCGCCCGTGCGTTCGGCTGCCGACATGTTGTCGTCTACGGTCAGCAGGAGGGCGTTGTCCGTTTTTTCCACAATCCGTATCCATGTCGCCGAAGGCTCGGCGTTCCACGCTGCGGGACTGGTCGAGACCTCTATCCGGAGCGGTTCCGCATCCACGCCGCGGAACGAACAGGAGGCCATGCTCACTTTGATGTACTGTACTTCGTCTTGTCCGGGCTGGGTGCATCCGACGAGTCCTCCGAACAGTGGCAGCAGCAAGGCTGCCGATGCAAAAACATGCTTTTTCATGAGGTTCAAGGTTAAATAATCTTCTGTTTTTGAGATTTGTTGTTTTTGAAGTGTCGATAATTAACAGTGCATGCTATCTGTATATACAATATTAACAATTATGGAAATGACAAAATAACATATTATTGATTTATGCGTCGAATGGGACTTCAAGGAGGAAGTGCGGTATGTAAAATGAGGGGATGGGTTACTCTGTTTCCGGCGGTCGGATACGTCCGTCGGATGGAACGGGTATCTTTTCCTGACCGGCAGGTCCGGCGGTGTGGAGGAGCCGGCAGCAAAAAGGAGGGTTCCCGACAGCGGGAACCCTCCTTTGCATGAAAGGTCGAATGGATTATGAGCGCTGTATCTCAATCGGGCCGGTATAGGAACCGGTCACCTTGCATCCGGCATCGCTGGTAAAGTCCCAGGTGATGGTGTAGTCGTCGCCGCTGCGGGTGACGGTCACCGTACCGCCGACGGCATTGGCGCACCCCGTAATAGAACCGTTCTCGTATACTTGATGCCATGTTCCGGAGGGATATTCGTCGTTGCCGCTGCCCTGTGCCGCGCATACCCAACCCGGTTTGCGGTCGGATGCGGGCATCTTGTTGTATTCTTCGTAAGGTACGACTTCGTAGGTCATCTCTTCGAGCACGACTTCGTCTTCGTGCTGCGGCGAACCGGTCATCCTAATTGTGATGCGGTCGCCTGTGCCTCCCCAGCGTCCCCAAAGGGTATCGTAAGTGATGCCGTCGGTATAGAGCTTCAGTGTCCATTGTACGAAGGGAAAGTCGCGCCAGTCGTTGTTGGCCATTACCTCGGCCATGATTTGGGTGGGGTGCGATTCGATGTCTTCGTATATCGTACTGTTGACGTCCGTTTTGCCGCGTTGTGTCACTTTCACCCTGACGGGTTCCACGCTGTCGTCCGCATGCGTGAGGACGAGGTAGGCCGTGCGCGGCGTTTCCGTTTCATTGACCGTATAGGCATAGTGTACGGTGTGCTGCGAGGGGGCTACCACATTGGTCGCCGAGAGCCAGGCAGGGTCGGTCGTGCCGTCAGCCTCGACACGGACGCTCCATTGGGCGTTCTCGGGGGCGACCGTTACCGGGAGAACACTCATTCCGGCCGTGAAAGGTACCGTCAGCCCCTCTTCGGGGGTCGTGCCTTCGGGTAGTTGCGGCGTGATGGAGGCGGGCACGGCTTTGGGCTCCTGTGTCACGTAGATGCGGCAGGTGGCGAGCGTCTTGTCGCCGGGCGATACGTTGATGTATCCGCTGCGTTCCAGCGATTCCGGATTGTCGTCCACCGTGACGGTGAATTTCCCTTCGGCAGGGGCGATGTGTATCCACTCCTCGGCACCTGCCGGTGCGGCGGTCCATGTCACGCCGCCCGTCACGGTTACCGTCACCTCCTGTCCCGGTGCCTCCGCAGCGGCGAAGACGAGCTTCTCGGGCGATACCGAGAGCGAAGGCTTTTCCGGTTCGGGAGCTTCCGCGGCCTCCTGCCGGACCGTTATCTTCACCGGTTCCACCCCTTCGGCGGAGGCGTTGAGGGTGATGGAGGCGCTGCGGTCGGTCTCATCCGCATTGTCCGCGACGCTGACCGAAAGGCGGTCTCCGTCGCGCGTTGCCGTCAGCCATCCGGCATCTTCTGGGATGCTGTGTGTCCACTCCGTTTCTTCGGCCGTGACGGTAACGGTCTGGGGGGGGACCGCTGCCGCGGCGAAGCGGAGCGATGCGGGTTCCGCCTTCAGCGTCGCTTCGGGCTGTGCGGGGTTTTCGGGGCCAGTGCACGATATGTTCAGGACAAGTGCCGCTGCGGCCAATAAGTATGCGTATCGTTTCATGTTTTCTCTGTTTTAATCGGTCGGATTTGTCGTTGTCTATCGGGGGGAGGAACGGCCTTCCCGGTCGGGCGGAGTGCCGGCTCCTGCCGTTACTCCGCTGTTTTCCGTGTGACGTACCATTTCCTCATCGGTTCCATCTCACCGCTCAGGTCGTAACCGAATGCCGTTCTGCCGTCGGGCGAGATGTATTCGAGCAGGGAGTTGTCCGGAATGATGATGCCGTAGGTGTCGTATATCCATTCGGTACTCGTGCCGGCTTCCGTAGCGGTGGGGATGTTCACCATGACCGTGTGGGAGATGATGCCGCTCGCACCGTTCATGCCGATGACGCCCAGCCCTTCATCGGTGACGGTCATGCCAACCGCCCCTTCATACTCCGAAAAGATGTGCACTTCGTCGGTCTCCGTATCGTAGAATGCGGGGCACGACGTATAGATGACGTCGGTTTCGTTTTCGGCGAGCTCCTCGGTCCGATATGTTCCGGCAATCCATTTGCCGGAAGGACTCATATAGTAGGGGTCGCTGGAACCTACGATGCCGTCCACGAGGGTGTAGTCCGTATAGGTGCCGGTAGCGGTGTCGTATATCTTCACGGACTTGAGTTTGCGTACCTTGTCGCCCACCCAGCGGGGAGTGCCCTCCCTGTCCCACCAGATGAGGCCGGAATCCAATCCTTCCCAGGCAGTGCCGTAGATGATGCTACCGTCCAGGCTGCATCCGCGGGCCATGGCCCCCGCATTCCATGCTGCTCCCCGGAAGGTCGTTTCGGGCAGGGGAAGTATTTCGGGGTGGCCATCTGTCCACTTGACCGGCGAATAGACCGTACTGCCGCCGGAACACCAGCCTACCCATACGCCGCTCTCGTCCGAAGCGACCTGCGACAGCCACGGTTTGCCGGCTCCCGGAACGTTGTCGAGCACGGTAATGTCGCCGCTGATGCTGAAGCCTATTATCCGGCCGTCCTCGCAGTGGAAGAAGACGGTGCCGCTGTCGGTTATCGCACACGGGTCGTATAGGGGATAGAGGGAGTCGAGGAAGGGGGCCGGCAGATACTGCTCGCCGCTCTCCAGGTCGGTGATGACTACCTGGAGCAGCCAGTGGTCCGTGGCGTTCTCATCCGGAACGCCGATAAAGCCCGCCGTATAACGCCCGTTGGGGGAGATGACGGCTCCCATGGTGTAATCCCGGAAAACGTCGTATCGTGCCGGTACGAACGTGTCGCCCGTCTGCGTGACGCGGATGGTCTTCGTCATCTCTCCCGCCGTCACGGTGATTTCGCCCTCCCGTTCGGTGCTCGCCGGATTGTCGTCCGCCGTCAGTACGATACCCTCCTCCGTCTGTTCCGTTATCCGTATCCAGCTTGCCGAAGGTTCCGCACTCCACGGGCCCGGATTGGAGGAGATGGTTATCCGTACCGGAACGGCATCGGTGCCCTGGAACGAGCAGGCAATCATGTCTACCTTGATGTAATGGACCTCTTCGGTGGGTTGCGTGCAGCCGGTTGCGGCTACGAGGAGCAAAAGCGGCAGAACGCTTTTGCAGTACATGCCTTTTTTCATAAGGTTGTTCGGTTAAGTAATTAATCGGGTTCATGACGGAACCGAGCGGGGGATTCCGGATATCCCCGTTTTCGGAGTCCTGTTCTATACAATTATAACAAACCTATATGTCAAAAGACAGAATATTAATATATTAGGGTCGTTTTCCTGTGAAAATGAACGAAGAAAACGAAGTCCGGACCGGTTGCGGTCTCTGTCGTAGGGAGGAGAGCGGGTGGCCGTCGGCGCGTCCCGGTTGCTGCGGTCGCCGGAACCGGAAAGGGTGTATGTGAAAAGGGCGGTGCGACATGCGCACCGCCCTTTCGGACAGGTCGGGAGAAAAGCGGTCAGGCCTCCCGTTCCAGGTTTACGAATTCGTCGATGATGCCCTTGACGCTCGACTGCGTGAGGCGGCCGAATACCTTCTGGCCCACCATCACGACCGGAGCGAGACCGCAGGCACCCACGCAGCGCAGCGAATCGAGCGAGAAGAGGCCGTCGGCGGTCGTTTCGCCCACCTCGATGCCCAGTTGGCGCTTGAATTCGTCGAGCACCTTCTCCGCACCGCGGACATAGCACGCCGTGCCCATGCAGACCGAAATCGGGTATTTGCCCTTGGGTTTCATCGTGAAGAACGAATAGAAGGTCACCACGCCGTAGACTTTCGCCGCCGGGATACCCAGCTCCATGGCTATCAGTTCCTGCACCTCCTTGGGCAGGTAGCCGAGTTTCCCCTGCACGGTGTGCAGGATGTTGATGAGCTCGCCGGGGTCGTTCCCGTGCTCCTTGCAGATGGCCCTAATCTCATCTATCCTCTTTTGGGACATACATATCTTTTCCATACGCTGTGGCTGCTATTTCTTGGTATTGGTGGAACATGGTTCTACGACCGGCTTGCGGTTATAGTAACGGGTGTGGAGAAGTTCGTGCGAGAGGTGCCCGCAGGGTTCTCCCAGGAAGTCCCGGTAGAGGGACTGGATGTAGGGATTCTCGTGCGACTTGCGCAGGGGCTTGTGTGCGTCTTCGGCGTAGAGCGATTCGGTACGCTCCTGCAGCAGCCGGATGTCGCCCCGGTGGTAGGGCTGTCCCCCGCCGCCGATGCAGCCGCCCGGACATGCCATGATTTCGATGGCATGGTAAGGCGACGTGCCGTTCACGACCTCTCGGATGAGCTGCCGGGCATTGGCGAGCCCGTGGGCGATGCCGATTCTTACCGGCGTTCCGTCGAAGTCCACCGTCGCCGAACGGACGCCCTCCATGCCGCGGAGTTCGGTGAAGTCTATCCGGTCGAGCGGCTTTTTCGTCTGCACTTCGTACGCCGTGCGCACGGCAGCCTCTATTACGCCGCCCGTGGCGCCGAAGATGACGCCGGCACCGGTCGATTCGCCCAGCGGCCGGTCGAAATCGTCCTCTTCGAGCAGGGCGAAATCCATGTTGGCGAAGCGTATCATGTGGGCAAGTTCGCGCGTCGTTATCGAGATGTTCACGTCCGGGTCGCCGTCACGGCTGAACTCCGGCCGCGCCGCTTCGGCCTTCTTGGCCACGCAGGGCATGACGGAGACCACGACGAGGTCTTTGCGGTCGATGCCCAGCTTCTGCGCGAAGTAGTTCTTGGCGATGGCGCCGAACATCTGCTGCGGCGATTTGGCCGTCGAGAGGTTGTCGGCCAGCTCCGGGAAGTGCTTCTCCATGAAGCTCACCCAGCCGGGACAGCAGGAGGTCATGAGCGGCAGCTTTACGCCCTTGTCGCCCCCGATGGCAGCGTTCAGGCGTCCGAGCAGCTCGGTACCCTCCTCCATGATGGTGAGGTCGGCGGCGAAGTCGGTGTCGAACACGTAATCGAAACCGAGCCGGCGCAGCGCGGTAACCATCTTGCCCGTCACGCTCCGGCCGGAGAAGCCGAAATCCTGTCCGAGCCCGACGCGCACGGCGGGAGCGGTCTGTACCACTACCGTCTTGGAGGGGTCGGCGATGGCACGGAGCACGTCGGCGATGTTGGAGTTCTCCGAGAGTGCGCCCGTGGGGCATACCGCCACGCACTGTCCGCAGTTGATGCAGTTGGTCGTCTGTATGGGGTCGTTGAAGGCGGTGCTCACCACTGCCGGGAAACCGCGGTTGACGGCCGAGAGGACGCCTACCGACTGGATTTCGTTGCAGGCGGTCTCGCAGCGGCGGCACATGATGCACTTGTCCATGTCGCGCACGATGGATACGGACATGTCCTTCTGGTATTTGGTGGTTTCGCCCCGGTATTTTATCTCCCGTATGCCCAGGTCCTGCGCCGTGCGCTGCAGTTCGCAGTGGCCGTTCTTGGTGCAGGTGAGGCAGTCGTTGGGGTGGTTGGAGAGGATGAGCTCCATGACCGTCCGGCGCGCATTCACCACGCGCGGGGTATGCGTGCGGACCACCATGCCTTCCGTGCACACCGTCTTGCAGGCGGGGGCGAGGTTCTTGCGTCCCTCTACCTCGACCACGCAGATGCGGCAGGCGCCCGGCTTGTTTTCGTAACCCAGGTCGTGGAGGTTCATGTAGCACAGCGTGGGTATCCGGATGCCGGCCGATGCGGCGGCTTCCACGAGGTTGGTGCCCTTTGCGACCTCTACCTGTTTGTTGTCTATGGTCAGTTTTATCGTTTCCATGCTGAATTGTCTCTCAAGATTTACCTTACGCTGATAGCGCCGAATTTACATTTGTCCATACAGGTGCCGCACTTGATGCAGACCGTCTGGTCTATCGAATAGGGCTGTTTGAGTACCCCGCTGATGGCGTTCGTGGGACATACCCGCGAACAGAGCGAACACCCTTTGCAGACCTTCGGGTCGATGACGTAGCTCATCAGGTCGCGGCACTGGTGTGCGGGACACGATTTGTCGCGTACGTGCGCCACGTATTCGTCCCAGAAGTTGTCCATCGTGGAGAGAACGGGGTTCGGGGCAGTCTGCCCCAGTGCGCACAGGGAGGAGTCCCGGATGACGCCCGCGAGGTTCTTGAGTTCCGTGAGGTCCTCCTCGGTGCCTTTGCCTTTGGTTATCCGGTCGAGTATCTCCAGCAGGCGTTTGTTTCCGATGCGGCAGGGCGTGCACTTGCCGCAGGACTCCTCGACGGTGAATTCGAGATAGAATTTGGCCACAGAGACCATGCAGTCGTCCTCGTCCATCACTATCATGCCGCCCGAACCCATCATGGAACCGCTGGCGAGCAGGTTGTCGTAATCGATGGGGGTGTCGAGGTGCTTCTCGGTGAGGCAGCCGCCTGACGGGCCGCCGGTCTGGACGGCCTTGAACTTCTTGCCGTTCTTGATGCCGCCGCCGATGTCGAATATCACTTCCCGCAGGGTGGTGCCCATGGGGACTTCGATGAGACCGACGTTGTTGACCTTGCCCGCGAGGGCGAACACTTTCGTCCCCTTGCTCTTCTCCGTACCGATGGAGGAGAACCATTTTGCTCCCCGCAGGATGATGGGCGGGATGTTGGCGTAGGTCTCCACGTTGTTCACGTTGGTAGGCTGCCCCTTGTAACCCGACTCGCTGGGGAAGGGGGGCTTGACGGTCGGTTCGCCGCGCTTGCCCTCCATGGAGTGGATGAGCGCCGTCTCCTCGCCGCAGACGAACGCCCCTGCACCGTAGCGTATCTCGATGTCGAAAGAGAAACCCGTACCCATGATGTCGTCGCCCAGCAGGCCGTATTCCCTCGCCTGTGCGATGGCCACTTCGAGCCGGTGGATAGCCAGCGGATACTCCGCGCGGATGTATATCATGCCTTTCGAGGCTCCCGTGCAGTAGCCGTTGATGGCCATGGCTTCGATGATGGAGTGGGGGTCGCCTTCGAGTATCGAGCGGTCCATGAAAGCCCCCGGGTCGCCTTCGTCGGCATTGCAGACGACGTATTTCTGGTCGGCCTGCACCTCGCGGGTGATTTTCCATTTGAGTCCCGTAGGGAAACCGCCGCCGCCGCGGCCGCGCAGTCCGGAGTCCATAATCTCGCGGATGACCTCCTCCGGTCGCATCTCAAGTACCTTGCCCAGGGCGGCGTAACCGTCGCGGGCGATGTATTCGTTGATGTTCTCCGGGTCGATGAAGCCGCAGTTGCGCAGGGCGATGCGGACCTGGGGTTTATAGAACTCCATGTGCTTGGAGTCGGAGACGTGTCGGCCCGTGTCGGGGGCGACATAGAGCAGGCGCTCCACCTTGCGTCCCTTGATGATGTGTTCGCGGATGATGGCCTCGGCGTCTTCCGGTTTGACCGATACGTAGAAGGTATTGTCGGGCACCGTCTTGACGATGGGTCCCTGTTCGCAGAAGCCGAAGCAGCCGGTGCGTATCACCTGCACCTGGTCTGACAGTCCCGCCTCGTCGAGCTCTTTCCGGAGGGCGGTTATGATGTGTTCGCTGTGCGATGCACGGCAGCCTGTGCCGCCGCACACCAGTATGTAGTTGCTGAATTGTGCCATTGCGCTGTTCTTGGAAGTTTGTCGGATTGGAAACTTACACCGCTGTGGAGGGGCCGGTCGCGATGATGCCTTCGGCGGGCTGCCCGTTGCGGATGTACTTGTCGATGATTGCCGCCACGCGGTCGGGAGTGACGTCTCCGTACAGGACGGGTTCCCTGCCCGGCAGGGTGATTTCCACGGTCGGTTCCGCTTCGCAGTGGCCCATGCAGTCGGTCTGTGTCACCACCGCATCCACGTTCCGTGCCCGGAGTTCGGAGATGAACCGGGACATCACCTCTTTGGCTCCGGCGGCGATGCCGCAGGTTCCCATCGAGATTCTGATTTGCGGGAGGTCTTCGGGATGGTTGCTGTTCTCCCGGATGTTCATATCCGAGCGCAACCTTTCGCGCATCTGTTTAAGTGCGTCGAGGGATTCTACTTTAGTCATTACAATTTAAAAAGTTATAGGTAGCATTCAGAATGGCGGCCGCCGCGGCCTGCCTTTTCCTTACAGACAAAACTAATCATTTGTTATGGGAATAACAAAGGATTTTCCCTCGAAAATAGCAAAAAGTTGTTATGAAAATCGGCGGAAAACGGACGATGCGTAACCGTTCGGCCGAAAAACGGCCGATATTATAAGTGGTATCGGCCGTTCCCGAAAATCCGGACGAGGAGTGCGGCGACGGCGTTGCGTACCGGGACGGCCGCATCCGGCAGCCGCAGGGGTACGCTTCCGAGTGCGTCGGAGAGTTCCGTTGTCGAGAGGCCGGCCGCTTTCGTTCCGCACCGCAGGGTGAGGGTGAAGGCGGTTCCCGGATTGCCTGCCATGATTTGCATCAATGTCTCGGCGAGGTCGCCCGCCGGAGGAGAGTCGGGGTGGTCGGTCATGAAGAGTGCCCGGACACAGGTACCTTTGCCCGGTACGGAGCGTATCGCAGCACTGCCGCCGCAGCCTTCGGCGCTTTGGAGCAGAAACGGCAGCCCCAGACCTGTCCGGCGTGTGGTGCGTGTCGTATAGAAGGGGTCGAATGCCCGTCTGACCGCTTCCGGAGCCATGCCGCAGCCGTTGTCGGTGACGGCGAGTTCCAGTTGTGTTCCGTCGAGCGACAGGGCGATGTCGATTGCATCGGCGCCGGCACGGAGGCTGTTCGCTGCCAGGTCGGTGATATGGAAGGCGATGTCCGTCATCGGAGCAGTTCGTATATTCTGCCCGAAGCTTCGAAAGGGGAGAGGAGGGTTGCGAGGAGAGCGACTCCTTCCGTTTCGGCCAATCGGAGGCATTCGTTGTCGGGGCGTACGCCGTTCGTCAGGACGATGCCGGCAGCCCTCCTGAGCGCGGCCACCGCGATGGCGTTGCGGTGTACCCGGGAGGTTATCCATACCGTTCCGGCGGCGAGGCGCCCCAGTGCTTCGCTCGGCAGGTCGGCCGTACAGCCTCCCGTCACCTATTGCTGCAGTCCATTGCCGGGTACGAGTATTTCCATGCCGAGCCGTTCGGCCACTTCGTGAAGTTTCATTTCGTTCCTGTTCGCTTGTGTCCGGGGCAGCACCTCTCCGGATATGCCGTCCGTCGGGTGGTGTTGCCGGGCGTGTGTCCGGCCGGCATTGCCGTACCTTTGCCGAGCCGTTTTTTGTCCTGTCCACTCCCCGCAGGTCGTCGTTCCGGACCGGTGAAGGTCCGCATTAACGGGTCGGGACTATTCGCCGCAGAGCGTGGCGTTTTCGTACTCGTAAAGGAAGTCGTCGTAAAGGTCGTCCATCACCTCCAGCAGCTTCGGAAACACATCCGTGAAATCTTCGGCATCACGGAGGTACATGGAGCTCTTGATGACGGCGAAACCGTCATAAGCCTCCACCTTGGCCGTTTTGTAAAGATTGAGTTCGTCGGCTGCATGCAATACCCGGTCGTAGTCGTAATCCTCCACATAGGGAGCGCCACGCATGACGGTGACGAAGAAGGGCGAGGAGTCCACGTCGCTGACCGTTATCCAGTGTTTGGCCCCTTCTGCCTTGAAGGCGATGTCGCCGTCCCCGTCTATTTCGGGGAGATAGCCTTCGCCTTTCAGGAATTCGTACAGCTCGGAACGCAGGGCCTGCTGTTCTGCATTCAGCGAATCCTGCGCTGCGGCCCGGGGCAGCGTCAGGGCGGCCATTGCAAAGAGTAAAAGGAGTCTCTTCATCGTATCAGAACTTTAAAACATGTATCGTCATGCGGTCGCGGCCGTGTCCGTTCCCTGCGGCCGGCCTTCCATTCCCGGATAGACCACCCGGTCGAGAATGCCCGTCAGGTGAGCTATCGTGATGCCGTAATTGGTCATGGGTATGTGCTGCGCCGAAGCCAGGGCGAGGCGCGAGAGGACGTGGCGGCGGTTGAACATGCAGGCTCCGCAGTGGATGACCAGGTCGTAGCGGGAGAGGTCTTTCGGAAAATCGGCTCCTGCGACGATATCCACCGCGAGCCCTTCGCCTATCCGTTTGCGCAGCAGGCGCGGAATCTTGACGCGTCCGATGTCCTCCGTTGCCGGGGCGTGGGTGCACGCTTCGGCTATCAGTACCCGCGACTGTTCCGTCAGGCGGTCTATCGCCGCCGCCCCTTCCATAAAGGCGCGGATGTCGCCCTTGTAATTGGCGAAAAGGACGGAGAAGGAGGTGAGCAGGCTTTCGGGCGGTGTCAGGGCACTGACCGTGGCGAAGGCCTGCGAGTCGGTGATGACCAGCTTCGGCGGTGCGGACAGCGCATCGAGGCTGCGGCGCATCCCTTCCGGAACGCAGCTTATGACCGTGCATCCCTTGTCGAGCAGTTCCCGGATGGTCTGTACCTGCGGCAGGATGAGCCTGCCCTTCGGAGCCTGGGCATCCTGCGGCATGACGAGCATCACCACGTCGCCAGGCCCGGCGAGATTGCCCGTGATGGAGACCTCGTCCGTCGCGCCCCGTCCGGCTTCGGCTATCGCCGCGATGAGTTCCCCGATACCCTTGCCGGTCAGGGCACTCACCGCTATCGGATTGATACCGGTCTCCGCACGCAATGCCGAGACTGCGGCGGCTTCGTCGTTCAGCAGGTCGGCCTTGTTGAGCACGAGCACTACGGGAATGTTCCGCTCGCCGAAGAGTCCTATCCACTCCCGTTCGGCACTGGGTTCGCCTCCCGCGTGGACGATGACGGCCACGTCCGTCCGGTCGGCGGCCTTGCGCGTCTGTTCGAGCCGTTTCGCTCCCAGCTCGCCGGTGTCGTCGAATCCGGCCGTGTCGATGAAGGTCACGGCGCCCACGCCGGGAAGTTCCATGCTTTTGTTTACGGTGTCGGTCGTGGTTCCGGCCACCTCCGATACCACGGCCGTCTGCTGGCCGGTGATGGCGTTGATGAGCGACGATTTGCCGCTGTTGCACCGGCCGTAGATGCCTATGTGTATTCTGTTCGCTCTCGGTGTCTGTTCCATATCCGTAGTCGTTTCGTCGTTTTCCCTTCCGGCAACTGGCGGAAAGGGTTGTGCGGCAAGCTGTCAGAAGCGGAAATCGCGTTCGCCCCGTTCGATGGCTGCTAGATTCTCGGTGGCCTTCGTGCGCACCTTTTCGTTAGGTACCTTAGCCATCTCCCGTGCTATCATCGCTTCGCCCTTGAGCCGCGTCTGCGGCGACGCGTAATCCACCAGATACTCCTTGAGCGTCATCAGTGCGTTGGGAGCGCAGCAGTTGGCTATCTGGCCCGTCTTGACGAGCGACATGAAACGGTCGCCCGTGCGCCCCAGCCGGTAGCACGCCGTGCAGAAGCTCGGCACGTAACCCAGGTCGATGAGCCATGCGATAACCTGGTCGAGCGTGCGGTGGTCGCTCACGTCGAACTGCGCGGTATCTTCCTCGCTGCGGTCTGCTTCGTCGTATCCGCCCACGGCGGTGTTGGAACCGCCGCTAATCTGCGATACGCCGAGTTCGAGCACCTTTTCACGCGAGGACTGCGTTTCGCGCGTGGAGATTATCATGCCCGTATAAGGTACGCTGATGCGGATGACGGCCACTATCTTGTGGAAGATTTCGTCCGGGAGCGCATTCTCGAAGTCGGCCACGTCGATGTCGTCGGCCGGGCAGATACGGGGTACGCTGATGGTGTGCGGTCCCACGCCGTGCGCCGCTTCGAGGTGTTCGGCATGCATGATGAGACCGATGAAGTCGTAGAGATAGTTCGTAAGGCCGAACAGCACTCCGATGCCCACGTCGTCGATGCCCCCCTCCATCGCCCGGTCCATCGCTTCGGTGTGGTAGGCGTAGTTGCTTTTCGGACCGTAGGGGTGAAGCTTTTGGTAGTTCTCCTTGTTGTAGGTCTCCTGAAACAGGATGTAGGTGCCGATGCCCGCCTCGGCGAGTTTCCGGTAGTTCTCCACCGTGGTTGCGGCGATGTTCACGTTCACGCGGCGGATAGCTCCGTTTTTGTGCTTGACGTTGTAGATGGTGCGGATGCTCTCCAGAATGTATTCGATGGAGTTGAGCGGGTGCTCGCCCGCTTCGAGCGCCAACCGTTTGTGCCCCATGTCTTGCAAGGCGATGACTTCCGTTTCTATCTCCTTTTGGGAGAGTTGCTTGCGGAGCATGGTCTTGTTCTTCGCATGGTAGGGGCAGTAGGTGCACCCGTTGATGCAGTAGTTGGAGAGGTAGAGCGGCGCGAACATGACGATTCGGTTGCCGTATATCCTCTCCTTGAGCCTGCGGGCCAGTGCGAACATCCGTTCGTTGAGGTCGGGAAGGTCGCATTCCAGCAGGACGGCGGCTTCGCGGTGGGTGATGCCCTTCGCCGCTTCGGCCTTGTCCAGTATATGCTCTATCAGGGCGCGGTTGTGCCTGTTGGCCCGCGCGTATTCCATCGTTGCTACTATTTCGCCGTCGTCGATGAACTCTTCGGCTACTTTGGATTTTACGTCGTACATCTTTTTAGCATTTCTTAAAAGTTGAAAGGGCGGTCTCTGCCATTGCTTCCGGTAAACCCCTTCGTCGGTAAAATTAATCCTGTACGAATCCGGACTTATTCGTAATTGAAGGATTTTTTCAGTTTATACTTTCCTTCCGCTATTTTTCTATCCATATCATTTAGAAAAGCATCTACCTCTTCGGCTGATATTTTATAACAATCCGTTTCTGAGTAGTTTTCGCCTCCGCCTTGCAGGCAGTCCCAGTTGATGTAGGCGTTGCACCCTACGGTATAACTCTCTTTTCGGACGATATGAGGTTTCGGTTGAAAATTGATTTCGAGTTGCGCATGGACTCCCAGCGGCATATAGGAGTATTCGACCTTCCAGGGAAAGGATGTGACGGGCGACGTATGGACTCTCCCTTTTCCGTCCGAATAAGTCGCCGTTATGTCGTAGAGTTCGAACATGTCGTCTTGTCCCACACAGAGATAAGATATGGCAATCCGGGTATCCCTGTTGCGATAGGAGTCGCAGCCTCCGGACAGACAAAGCAGAGTACCTGTCAATAATAAAATGCTGAGCTTTTTCATTTTATTGATTTGGTTGTGGAACTGTCGTTTGTTTTTTGGTGGTTGGTTTTTGTCGCAAATGCCCGCGTGCGCTGTATGGTAGTTACTGCGTGTCAGAAGGTTTGTAGTCGCCCCGCTCGTAGGAGATGCGGTATCCGATGGCATTCAGCTGTGCCTCCAGTCCGCGCAGTCCCTCGGCCGACTCCAGTCCCGTCGCCTTCTTGTCGTTGTAGAGCGCGTACTTGGCACGGTTGGCCGGGGGCGAAAGGTTGGGCATAACCACGTTGGCACCGGCGAGAATCCCCTGCTCGCGTCCGTCGGGAGCGAGCGTGGCCAGCGCCGTCGTGGAAGGGATGAGTGCGTCGGGGAACATCAGCCGGAAGATGGCCAGCAGCATGAGCGTCGTGCGGATGCTGCCGGCGGGCTGCCCGGCGAACGGCGTATCGTTCTGCGGAATGTAAGGTCCCAGGCCTATCATCTGCGGCCGGAACTCCGCGATGAACAGGATGTCGCGCACCAGATGCTCCGTCGTCTGCCACGGACTGCCCACCATGATTCCCGTTCCTGTCTGATAGCCGATTTCCTTGAGCTCCCGCAGGTTCTGCATGCGGTGGTCGAAGGACATGGCGGCCGGATGGAGCTGTGTGTAGTGTTCGCGTGTGGCCGTTTCATGACGCAGCAGGTAGCGGTCGGCTCCTGCCCGGTAGAAACGTTCGTAGGCTTCGCGGGTGCGTTCGCCGAGGGAAAGGGTGATGGCGCAGTCGGGGAATTCCCGGCGGATGGACCGCACGACCTCCTCTATCCATGCGTCGTCGAGCGCGGCGTCTTCCCCTCCCTGCAATACGAACGTCCTGAAACCCAGCGTATGGCCCGTCCGGCAGCATGTGAGTATCTCTTCCCGGGAGAGCCGGTAGCGTTCCACCCGGCGGTTGCTGCGGCGAATGCCGCAGTAGTAGCAGTCGTTGCGGCAGTAGTTCGTGATTTCTATCAGGCCGCGGATGAAGATGCCGGTACCGAAACGTGCGACGGCCACTTCGCGGGCCGCCTGCATGGCATATGCGAGCAAAGGCCCTTCTGCCGCACCTTTCAGGAGCGCTGCATAATCTTCCGGTCCGAGGTCTCCCCCGAGGCGCAGCCTGTCCACCAACCGTTTCATTGTCCGGGATTTGTTCTTTTTACAAAGTTACTGAATATTATGGTACAAACAACCGGCCTTTTCCTGTTTCGGCGCTTATCTTCCTGTCATACAACGAGTATTATATGTTTTTATATTTCCATTGTTTTTGCTTATATTGCGTGTCGTTGCCGGGAAGGATATGTCGTCTTTCGGTTGTCGGGACGGGCTCAAACGAAAGACGTTCCGACGGTTTTCCGCCGGAACGTCCCGCTTTTCTGCCGTGCACGCTACTCCGCGGCCGGTGTCTGGGGGAACCGCACCGTATAGACGATGTGTTCGAGCTGGCGCATCATGTTGCGTTTCGGGTCTTTCGGGGAGTAGACGAAGCAGTCTGCCGAGAAGACGCGGCCGGTCGCCGGGTCTATGGTCGAATAGTTGATGAACGGGCCGCCCATGTAGTCGTTCTCCACATACCAGAAACCGCTCATTCGTGCCCACAGTTTCCCGTCTATCCGGATATACTCCACCTCCGGCCGGATGTAGTCTTCGGTCGCCATGAAGGAGCCTTCCGACGGGCCGGGGATGCGTCCCGTGAATTCGTTCCGGCGCTTTATCAGGTTCTCCGGTGCGAAGTCTTCCGCTCCCGCATAGGGATAGCTGTAGAGTACGAGCCCCTGCGTGGCGGTGCGGACATCGTTGCCCACCCAAAGGAAATCCTCGCCCGAACGTCCCTTTATCGAAAATCCTCTCGGAATATTCATATCGATGCCGAAAAGGCTGCGTATCTCCCGGTCGATACCCTTCTCTCCGTATTTGCGGTTGTTCTCCACGGCCCGGTTCCGTTCCGATATCTCGAACAACTGCTGCAGTTCCTGTCGGTTTTCGGAGAGGTAGCGCACCATGCCGTTGGTATCCGGAGCGGTCAGGGTGACGATAATCTGCGGCCGGGCATATACGTCGTATTGTGCGACGGACGAAGGTTCGGCCGTTTGCGGATTGAGCTGTATGATGAGGATGTTGCGGTGGCGCAGGATGAGGTCTTTGAGGGCGCCCGGATTGACACGCGAAATGTCGAACTGCGGTTCCACCTGATTGAACATCGGAACGGGTTCGAGCAGTATCGAACGGAGCGTGTCGCCCACTTCGCCGTTCCAGAGCTCTTGGTCGATGGATACGACTATCTCGTAAGGTTTTCCGCCGGCGTTGTTGAAATCGCCTGTGCCGCCCTGCGATTTGCAGGAGAGCATCAGGCCGGCTGCCGCGAGCAGAATGGCTGCGAACAGTGCGGATGCTGTCTTTTTCATGGTGCGATGGTATTTGTGTTCTGTCTTGCCTCTTTTTACTGTGCCTGTTCCGGCCGCAGGAGACCGGAGAGGGACACGGATACCCGCAGCGGGTGGCGTCGGTTCATTGTGAAACAAAGGTACGGAATATGGCCGATGAAAACAACAACGGCAGCCGAGTCGGTTCTTTGCAACAAATATGGTAAGATATGTCGGCATACGGCGGCTATATCCGGTAAATGGTGCTAACTTTGCACTCCAAACGAAGGACGCTTATGTTCAGACCGTGTTTCTTGAGGTTGCTCAGGCCGCTGCTTCCCGACATGACGTGGGAGATGGCGGACAGGAGTTCCGTATATCTCACCTTCGACGACGGTCCGACTCCGGGGATTACCGAGTGGATACTCAAAACCCTTGCCGGATACGGCGTCCGCGCCACATTTTTTTGCCTCGGCAAGAACGTGGAGCAGCATCCGGACCTTTACCGGGCGATAGCGGATGCGGGCCACAAGGTCGGCAACCACTCGTACAGTCACATCAAGGGGTGGGGAATGGCGACCGGGCAGTACGTTGCGGATGTGGACCTTGCCAACCAGTTGGTGGAGTCCGACATCTTCCGGCCTCCGTACGGGCGTATCCGCCGCCGGCAGGCGGAGGTGCTTTCGGAGCGTTACCGTCTGGTGATGGGGGGTATCGTGAGTCAGGATTACAGCCCTTCGGTAACGCCTCAGGAGTGTCTGCGTAACGTGACGCGGTATGTGGACGGCGGTTCCATCGTGGTTTTCCACGATTCGGCCAAAGCGTTCCGCAATACGGAATACGCGCTGCCGCGGGCGATAGAATACATCGCGGAGGCGGGGTTCCGGTTCGGAACGATAGGTGCCGCTGCGGAACCCGTGGGGCCGGCAGCGAAGGGTCTCCACCGGCCTGACGGCCACCGCATAGAGGCGGAACATCCGCCGTTGGTCGGTGCCGGCGGTCTTTCCGGCAGATATTGAGCCGTTCCCGTGTGCGGTTTGCACGGAGTTCAGGTTTTCCGATAGCGTATGAAAAGGATAATAGTTGCCGTAACCGGCGCGAGCGGCGCCGTGTATGCCCGGAAAGTGGCCGAGCGTCTGCTACGCTCGCCGCAGGTAGCGCAGGTAGCCGTTGTGTGCAGCGCGAACGGGCGGAAGGTTATGGAGTATGAGAGGGAACGGCTTCCGGAGGGAGAAGAGCGTATGGTATGGTTCGACAATGACGACCTGTTCGCTCCGCCGGCTTCCGGTTCGGCCGGTTACGACGGTATGGTCATCGTTCCCTGTACGATGGGCAGCGCCGGACGCATCGCTGCCGGTATCTCCGGCGACCTGATAGGCCGTGCAGCCGACGTGATGCTGAAGGAGCGCCGACCTCTGGTGCTGGTGGTGCGGGAAACCCCGTTGAGTACGATACATCTGCGCAACCTGACCCTTCTTTCGGAGTGCGGGGCCGTCGTATTGCCCGCTTCTCCCTCGTTCTATTCCCGGCCTGCGGACATCGAGGCGCTGTGCGATACGGTGGCTGTCCGTGCCGTCCGGATGTTGGGAGTCGCTTCGGAGGGGTACGAATGGGGTGCCGAGGAGGAGTAACCGGTGCCCGGTTCGGTCTTTCCGCTGTGGCATGGGTTTCGGCGGAGAAGGAAGTGCATTTTCGGAAATAGGAAAAAAATAGTAATTTTGCAACCTAGCGTCCACGGGATATGCCTGCGGCGCAGTTCCCTTCGGCAGACAATTGATTATAAACCATAAATACATCAGCAAATGGCTACAACCGCAGACATAAAGAACGGCATGTGCATCGAGCTTGACGGCAAAACGTTCAGCATCGTGGAGTTCCTGCACGTGAAACCGGGGAAAGGACCCGCTTTCGTGAGGACGAAACTGAAAAATCTCGAAAACGGGCGCATCCTCGACAAGACCTTCTCGGCCGGTGAGCGGATAGAACCCGTTCGGGTGGAGCGCCGTCCCTATCAGTTCACCTACGAGGACGACATGGGTGCACACTTCATGCATACCGAAACCTTCGAGGAGATAACCATAGACAAGGCGATGATAGAGAACGCCGACCTGATGACCGACGGTCAGATTGTCGAAGTGATGTTCCACACCGACAAGGAGATGGTGCTCTCGGCGGAACTTCCTCCCATCGTGGATATGGAGGTGACCTACACCGAGCCGGGCATCAAGGGCGATACCGCCTCCTCCAACTCCCTCAAGGCCGCTACCGTAAATACGGGGGCTACGGTGAAGGTTCCCCTCTTCATCAATACGGGCGACAAGATACGGGTGGATACCCGCACCCGCGAATATTACGAAAGGATTAAATAATTCCGGAGAGTGTATTCGAAAACAGCAGGGAGCCGACCGACGGCTCCCTGCTGTTTTTTCGGAGCATTTCCTGCAGTGTACGGCTACGGCTGTCCTGTACGGGAGATTTTCATCCCGAAAATTACTGCCGGAAGCATGCGGTCTTGTTGCGCACCAGACGGACGCAGGGAGCCGGCATGCACTTGAACATCGGGATGAAGAGACGGTTGTACCAACCCGGAATGAGGTGTTTCCGATGTCTGAAGAGGGCTCGGAGCGCCTTGCGGGCCACCTTGTCCGGCGTCATGAGCACCCCTATGGCAAGGCCCACTTTCTGCAGCCGGTGGCTCAGGCCGTAGAAATCCGTGGCTACTCCGGCGGGGGAGACGGCCGTAACCCATACGTTGCGTTCGCGGGCTTCCTTGGCGAAAGCTACCGAAAAGGTTTTGACATAGGCCTTCGTGGCGCTGTAGAGCGCGATGCCGGGCAGGGGCATCCACATGGAGTAGGAGGCCATGTTGAGGATGTAGCCGCCTCCCGCCGCGGCCATCTCCTCCGCAAAGAGGCGACAGAGCGCCGTCACGGTGCGGATATGGAGGCAGATGATGCCGTCAATGCGCTTCTGGTCGGTTTCGATGATGTCGTTGTAGATGAACACCCCTGCATCGTTCACCAGCACTTCGGCCCGGATACCGGCCTCTTGGCAGGCGGCGAAGAGACATTCCGCCGCGTCGGGCAGGGCAAGGTCGGCGGCATAGGTTCGTACACGGATACCACACTTTCCGGAGAGTTTCCGGGCACACTCGTCGAGGCGTTCAACGTCTTTGGCCGCGGCGAAAATGTTGTAGCCCCGCATGGCCAGCCTGCGGGCTATGGCAAAACCGATTCCGGAGCTGGCGCCGGTCACGACAGCCCATCTTTCGTTGCGCATACTCTTTTCCGTTTCCATCCTGCAATTCAGTTTGAGGGCAAAGATACGGTAAATGTAAAAAAAACGAGGAAAATTGGCGGTATCTTGGAAAGTTGATAACTTTGCCGACCGGACTTTTAAAAAACGACAGGGGTCCGGAAATCAAGTAGAAAAAACAATGGAGCAATTCACGACCGTAGAGGGTTTGAAGGCGGGACTTGCCTCCCGGAGAGGTTCTTCGGTAGGCTTCGTGCCCACCATGGGGGCGCTGCACGAGGGGCACGTTTCCCTGGTCAAGAGGGCCCGTGCCGAAAACGACACGGTGGTAGTAAGCGTATTCGTCAATCCTACGCAGTTCAACGACAAGGAGGACCTGCGTAACTATCCGAGGACGCCGGAAGCCGACCTGGAGGTACTGCGTGCTGCCGGGGCCGATGTGGTGTTCATGCCGTCGGTGGAGGAGGTCTACCCGGAGCCCGATATGCGGGTGTTCGATTTCGGTATGCTGGACAAGGTGATGGAAGGGGCGACGCGTCCCGGCCATTTCAACGGCGTGGCCCAGGTGGTCAGCCGTCTGTTCGAATTCGTGGAGCCCGACCGGGCCTATTTCGGGGAGAAGGACTTTCAACAGATAGCGGTTATCAAGGCCCTGGTGAAACAGCTCGGTTTGAATCTCGCCATCGTAGAGTGCCCCATCGTTCGGGAAGCCGACGGACTGGCGCTCTCTTCGCGCAACCGGCTGCTCACTCCGCGGCACAGAGCGGCCGCTCCGGCCATCCATACGGCCCTACAAGAGGGTGCCGCACAGGCAGGACGGCGGAGCGTAGCCGACGTATGCGGTGCGGTGACAGCCCGTATCGAAGCCGAACCGCTGTTGAAGGTAATCTATTTCAAGCTGGTGGATGAAGATACGCTGGCAGAGGTCTCCGACTGGAACGGTACGGGACATGTCCGCGGATGCGTGGCCGTACAGGCGGGAGATATCCGTTTAATCGACAATATGCGTTTCTTATGACGATAGAGGTATTGAAATCCAAAATACACCGGGTGACGGTCACCGAGGCCAACCTCAATTACGTCGGGAGCGTCACCATCGACGAGGAGCTGCTCGAGGCTGCCAACATCCTTGCCGGCGAGAAGGTGCAGATTGTGAACGTGAACAACGGCGAACGCATCGAAACTTATGCCATCAGGGGTGAACGCGGCCGCGGACAGGTGTGCCTGAACGGTGCTGCGGCCCGTAAGGCGGCTGTGGGGGATGTGGTAATCATCATCTCCTACGCCTCGATGGATTTCGAGGAGGCGAAAAAGTTCACGCCGTGGGTGGTCTTTCCCGATACGGCCACCAACCGTCTGATAAGGTAGGGCGTCCGCAGAGCTGCCTTGCCGTGTCGTGACTGCGGGGTGTTGCGTGCTCTTCGGTATCGGAGTTCGGTCGTTTGCGGGGGAGAATTTCCTTTGCATGTTATATTCATATTTTTTATATGCCTGAAAGAGGCCGCGTCGTTTTGAACCGTTCGTTCATGGGGCGCGGCCTCCTTATGTTTGGTGTCGGCAGGGTTTTGCTGCGGGCAGCGCGTTTTTCCGATGGGAAATGCCGACTGCGGTGCTGCGCCCCGTGCCCGCGGTCGAGTGCTCCGGAAGGCGGCCTTCCGATTTTTTCGGAATAAGGATGAAAAACTTTGTTTTTACGGGCTTTTGGTCTAACTTTGAAAATCCGCATTGATTGCCTTTTAAAACCGTATGACATTAAATGGGGTTTCTCAGCGCCATACCTGCCGGACTGTACGCATTCGCATTGCGGATACGGCACCTGCTCTATGATTCACGTATCATAAAGCGTTACCGGTCGGATATTCCTGTCGTGTGCGTCGGCAATATCACGGTGGGGGGAACGGGTAAAACTCCCGTGACGGAGTACCTGATAGAGAAGCTGGGACGCGACTACACGGTCGCCGTCCTTTCGCGGGGATACGGTCGCCGGACGAAAGGATATCTGGAGGTCGGGACGAACGCTTCGTTTCTCGATGTGGGCGACGAGCCCAAACTGATAAAACGCAACCATCCCTCTACGGTCGTTGCCGTATGCGAAAAGCGGGCGGAAGGCATCGCCCGTATCCGCAGCGAACACCCGGAGGTGAATCTCATCCTGCTCGACGACGGATTCCAGCACCGGCGCGTGGAACCGAAAGTGAATATCGTCCTCATGGATTATACGCGGCCGATATGGGAAGACCACTTGCTGCCGTGGGGAAACCTGCGCGACCTCCCGTCGCAGATGCATCGGGCGAACATCGTGATGGTGACGAAAACTCCGCCGGACATCACTCCCATCGACCGCCGCATTGCGGTCAAATCGCTCAAACTCTTCCCCTACCAGAGCGTGGTGTTCACTTCGATGGTTCAGGGGGTACCCGTGCCGCTCTTTCCGGATGCCGAGGGGCTCGTGAAGCCCGGCCGAAATGCGGCCTTGCTGGCAGGTATAGGCAATCCCCGGCCGCTCGCCGCTTATCTGGCGGAGCGTTACGACCTGAAGGCCGAGTGGCTTTTCAGGGACCATTATGTCTATAAGGTACGCGACTTGCGGCGGATAGCGGACGAGCTCGCCTCGCTTCCGGAGGATACAGTGATAGTCACCACCGGAAAGGATGCGGTGAAACTCTGCAACCGGAAAAAAGTGCCTGCCGAATTGCAGCGCCGCCTCTACCGGATACCTGTCGGCGTTGCCTTCACGGACGATGACGAAAAGAGGTTCCTCCGGCTGCTGTCAGAGAATATCGTCTCGCGCGAATAGCCGTTCGGGAGCGTATTTCCGTTGCATTGCATTTGTAGATGCGGCCGGCAGTTGCTGGCTTATGATATATATTGATATGTATTTAAGATTATGGATATGCTGGAAAAGATAAAGCATGCCGCCGCTTTCATCGACGGACGCACTTCCGGATTCCGTCCGGAGGTAGGTATTATTTTGGGAACGGGTCTCGGCGGGCTCGTGGACCACATCGCCATTCGCCACTCCATCGAATATGCCGACATACCGGACTTTCCGGTGTCGACCGTGGAGGGCCACAAGGGACGGCTCATCTTCGGAGAGCTCGGCGGGCGGCGTATCGTCGCCATGCAGGGGCGTTTCCACTATTATGAGGGATATACGCCGCAGCAGGTGGTCTTCCCTGTCCGGGTGATGAAGTTCCTCGGCATCGCACGCCTTTTCGTCTCCAATGCGAGCGGAGGGACGAATCCCACCTTCCGGGTGGGGGACCTGATGGTGATAAACGACCACATCAATTTGATTCCCAATCCGCTGATAGGGCCCAATATCGAGGAACTCGGCCCGCGTTTCCCCGATATGAAAGGAGCTTACGACCCCTCTCTCATCGCCCTGGCTACGGAAATCGCGGGGAAGGAGGGGATTAAACTCCAGTACGGCTGTTATGTCGGGCTGACGGGGCCGACGTTCGAGACGCCGCAGGAGTATCATTACGTGCGTGCCATCGGCGGAGATGCGGTGGGGATGTCCACTACGCCGGAAATCATTGCGGCCCGCCATATGGGTATTCCCTGTTTCGGCGTGTCGATAATTACCGACCTTGCTTCGGACGACTCCGTGTCGCACGAAGTGGTGCAGGAGCAGGGACGCCGGGCCGAGAAGGAGATGACGCGCCTGTTCATCGGGATGCTTGCCGAACTTTAGAGTGGTATGTTGTCCGGCGAAGGGGTACGGCCCCGTCGGGACGATATGGATTCAGAATGCGTTAAAGAGGAGAGATATGATTAACAAGGTTATTTTGATAGGCAACGTTGGGGCCGACCCGGAGATACGTACGCTGGAAAGCGGAGTCAAGATGGCCCGCATCAGGGTTGCGACCACCGAACGGATATACAACCGCGAAGCGCAGGAGTCCCGCGACCATACCGAATGGCACAGTGTGGTGCTCTGGCGTAACTTGGCCGATGTGGCCGACCGTTTCATCCGCAAGGGGTCGCAGGTCTATATCGAAGGGCGGCTGCGCAGCCGCGAATGGACCGACCAGCAGGGAGTGAAACGTTATTCGATAGAGATATTGGCCGACGACCTGAAGATGCTCGGCCGCCGTTCGGACAACCCTTCGGCCGGACAACCCCTCTCCCCGCAGGGAGGACAGCAGGGGTACGGCGGTCAGCCGTCGCAGCCGGCCTATGGCGGCGGATACGGCCAGGGTGGCAACGCGTCCTATTCGGGAGGCGGGTATCAGCCGCAGCAGCCAGCACAGACGCCGGCTGCTCCGGAGGTGAATCTTGACGACCCGGACGACCTTCCGTTCTGACGGCGGTCGGTTTTCCGCTGTGAGTTTACCGGCTCTTTCTGCTGTCGGCCGGGCACTCGTTCCCTTCTTTATAAGGGGCGTTGTCGTGTACAACGGGTGGCTGCGGAAGAGCTCGCCTGAATGAATACGATGAACAGCCGGGCGTATCGAATACGTCCGGCTGTCGTTCCTCTGCGAGGAGTTTCCTTTCGTTTTGTCGAGAGAGAGGCATGTCGGCATCGGCATATTGTTAGGTTCCGGTCTCTGCTGCATACCGTCTCAACCACACAAGAGAGTCCCACTGGGTTCGTCGCTCCTGCATGTATCTGTCCGTTCCGTATTTTGAAACGGATGCTTCCCTTTGCGGATACTTCCCGCTCCCGCAGTCGATAGGAAAGGATGACCGTCGCTCCGGATACCGCGTACCCGCGTTTCCCGGAGCATGGGTGCACTTTGGCAAGCGAGGTGCCGGGCAGTTACACGAGCTCCTTTTGCAGTCTCTTTATCGTGTCGGCGGCAGACGCCTTTTGGTAAAGTATCCGATAGACGGCGTCAGCTATCGGCATGTATATGTCGAACTTTTTGTTTATCTGGTTGATACATGCCGAAGAGTAGTAGCCCTCCGCTACCATCGTCATCTCTAGCATGGTGCTTTTTACGGAGTATCCCTTGCCTATCATCGTTCCGAATGTCCGGTTACGGCTGAATTTCGAGTAGCAGGTAACCAGCAGGTCGCCCAAATAGACCGAAGCGTTGAAGTCGCGCGGCGAGGGGTAGGTGCGTTCCATGAAGCGGCTCATCTCCATCGCGCTGTTGGCGATGAGTACCGCCATGAAGTTGTCTCCGTAACCCAGTCCGGTGCATATCCCGACGGCTACGGCGTAGATGTTCTTGAGTACCGCGCCGTACTCCACGCCATAGATGTCGGTGGAATAGACCGTATTGATGTAACGCGAGGCGAATTTTCGGCCGAGCACCTTGGCGTTGTCGATGTCCTTGCACACCATCGTCAGGTAAGTGAGGCGCTCCATAGCCACCTCTTCGGCATGGCTCGGCCCCGAAACGATACCTATACGGTCGAACGGAACGCCGTAATCCTGATTCATGAATTCGGCGATGGTGATGTATTCGTTGGCGATGATGCCCTTGATGGCGGAGACGATGAATTTGTTTTCGAGCGATACCCGGAGCGGCTGCAGCGTAGTCTTGATATAGGCCGACGGGACGGCCAGCACAACAAGGTCGGCCTGCTCGAACACCTCGTTCACGTCGCCCGAGATGTCGAGGCGGTCGGCGTCGAAGTGTACGTCCTGCAGGTAGAGGGCGTTGGTACCGTTCGCAGCGATGCTTTCGCGTATCTCCGGTTCGCGGATATACCACGCTATTCTTTTTTCGTTTTCAAGAAGTATTTTGACGATGGCGGTCGCCCAGCTTCCGGCGCCTATCACCGCGCAGCGGGCATTCGGGTCAATCGAGTATTTCATGTGTAAACGGTAGGATGGTTCATTCTGCAGGTAAAGGTACCAAATTTCCGGGAATTAGGTTATGCTCTGCTGACTATTATTCGGCCGGAGCAAGGTGTGTTCGCCCGACATGAAAAAGCCCCGACAGCAGATGCCGGGGCCAATTATGTGTCAATCAGCTGTTATTCGGTAGCTGCCGTTATTCCCATTCGATGGTTGCCGGCGGTTTCGAGGAGATGTCGTACACGACGCGGTTGATGCCGCGCACGCGGTTGATGATGTCGTTCGAAACACGGGCGAGGAAGTCGTAGGGGAGGTGCACCCAGTCGGCGGTCATGCCGTCGGTGGAGGTTACCGCCCGCAGCGCGACACAGCTCTCGTAGGTACGTTCGTCACCCATCACGCCGACGCTCTTGACCGGGAGCAGAATCGTGCCGGCCTGCCAGACCTTGTCGTACAGGCCCCACTCCTTCAGTGCGTCCATGTATATTCTGTCGGCCTCCTGCAGAACGGCTACCCGTTCCGGCGTCACTTCTCCGAGTATCCGGATGCCGAGTCCCGGCCCGGGGAAGGGGTGGCGTTCGAGTATCAGCGGGTCGATGCCCAGCGTCCGTCCCACGCGCCTCACTTCGTCCTTGAAAAGGAGGCGCAGCGGTTCGACGATGCGCAGGTGCATCTCTTCGGGAAGTCCGCCCACGTTGTGGTGCGACTTGATGGTCGCCGAAGGGCCGTTCACCGACATGGATTCGATGACATCCGGATAGATGGTTCCCTGTGCCAGCCATTGGACGTTTTCGATGGCTTTCGCTTCCGCGTTGAAGACCTCGATGAAGTCGCGGCCGATGATTTTGCGTTTCGCTTCGGGGTCGGTGACGCCGCGCAGGTCGCCCAGAAACTTCTCCCCGGCCTGTACTCCCTTGACGTTGAGCCCCATGTGACGGTAGGAGGCGAGTACGTCCGTAAATTCGTTCTTGCGGAGCAGACCCGTATCGACGAAGATGCAGTAGAGGTTCTTGCCGATGGCCCGGTGCAGCAGGATGGCGGCTACGGAGGAGTCCACGCCTCCCGAAAGGCCGAGCACCACTTTGTCGTCGCCGAGCTTCTCCCGCAGCTCCCGTACGGTGGCATCCACGAACGATTCGGGACTCCAGTCGCGCCGGCAGCCGCAGATGCCCGCCACGAAGTTTTCCAGCAGCTTGAGTCCGTCGGTGGAGTGGTAGACTTCCGGATGGAACTGAATGCCCCATGTCGGTTCGCCTTCGATGCGGAAGGCGGCATTGTGTACATCGTCGGTGCTGGCCGTCACCCGGTAACCTGCCGGAAGCAGGGTGATGGTGTCGCCGTGCGACATCCATACCTGTGTGCGTTCGGGCATCCCTTTCAGCAGGGCATCCTCGCGGTCGGTCACGTTCAGCATGGCACGGCCGTATTCACGGCTTGCGGCCGGTTCGACCTGCCCCCCGTAGTTCTGGGCGAGCCACTGCGCGCCGTAGCATACGCCCAGCAGCGGCAGTCGGCCCTTGATGGCGCCCAGTTCCGGATGCGGGGCCTGTTCGTCCCGTACCGAATAGGGGCTGCCGGAGAGTATCACCCCCTTGACACCCGCATCGAGCGTCGGTATCCTGTTGTAGGGATGTATCTCGCAATAGACGTTCAGTTCGCGTACACGACGCGCGATGAGCTGCGTGTACTGCGAACCGAAGTCGAGTATCAGAATCTTTTCCTGCATGGTATTCATACTGTCGTTTAGCTCTTCGTAGGAATGGGGAGCGTCCGTTGTCGTCCTCTCTTTGGCGGGAACCGTAATTCGTCCGCTCTCCTCTCTGTTATTGGCAAAGGCCGTTGTGCCGTCCTTGCTCGTTGGTGTGGGAGGCCATTTGCGGCCGCTTCTTCCTTGAATCCGATGAGGATTTGCCTCGCGGGAATCCTCCCTGTACAAATCCTCATCCGATATATCACTCCTTTGCGGCCGGGATAACCGGCTGTTACTCTCCGCGGGAGTAGTTGGGTGCTTCGCGGGTTATCGTCACGTCGTGCGGGTGGTTCTCTATCACGCCTGCCGACGTTATTTTCACGAAGTCGGCGTGTTTCAGGGCGGCGATGTCCTTTGCGCCGCAGTACCCCATACCCGACTTCAGACCGCCGATGAGCTGGTAGACCGTTTCGCTGAGATACCCTTTGTAGGGTACGCGTGCTTCGATACCTTCCGGTACGAATTTGCTCGTATCGGTCTCTTCGCCCTGGAAATAGCGGTCTTTCGAGCCCTTGTTCATGGCCTCTACCGAACCCATGCCGCGGTAGGACTTGAATTTCCTGCCGTTGTAGATGATGGTTTCGCCCGGAGACTCCTCCACGCCGGCCAGCATGGAGCCGACCATCACGCAGTCGCCGCCTGCCGCGAGTGCCTTCACGATGTCGCCCGAGTAGCGCAGTCCGCCGTCTGCTATCACCGGTATGCCGCTCCCGGCGAGCTCCTTCGCGACACCGTATATGGCGGTGAGCTGCGGTACGCCTACGCCGGCCACTACGCGGGTGGTGCATATCGAACCGGGCCCGATGCCGACTTTCACGCCGTCGGCTCCCGCATCGGCGAGCGCACGCGCTGCAGCCCCTGTGGCGATGTTGCCCGCCACGACGTCCAGCGAGGGGTATGCGGCCTTGATGGACCGCAGTGTCCTGGCGACGTTTACGCTGTGGCCGTGAGCGGTATCGAGTACCACGGCGTCCACATCCTCGGCGTAAAGCGCCGCTACCCTGTCGAGTACGTCGGCGGTGACACCCACCCCGGCGGCTACCCGCAGGCGCCCCTTGTCGTCCTTGCAGGCATTGGGGTTGTCCTTCATCTTGGTGATGTCGCGGTAGGTGATGAGTCCAATGAGTTTTCCGGCATGGTCTACCACCGGCAGTTTCTCTATCTTGTGCCTGAGCAGGATTTCGGCGGCGTTCTTGAGGTCGGAGTTGTGGGTGGTGATGAGCCCCTCCTTCGTCATGACCTCCTCTATCTTCCGCGAAGTGTCTTTCTGGAAACGGAGGTCGCGGTTGGTGACGATGCCTATCAGCGTCCGGTCGGCCGCGATGACGGGGATGCCGCCTATGCGGTGCTCCTTCATGAGGCGCAGCGCGTCGCCTACGGTATTCTCCTTGAAAATGGTGACCGGGTCGTAAATCATGCCGTTTTCGGCACGTTTCACCTTCCGCACCTGCGCTGCCTGCTGCTCGACAGACATGTTTTTGTGTATCACTCCGATACCTCCCTCCCGTGCGAGCGCGATGGCCAGCGGGGCTTCGGTGACCGTATCCATTGCGGCGGATACGATGGGAATGTTAAGACGAATGTTTCGTGAAAAACGGGTGGTTATGTCGACCTCCCGCGGCAACACCTCCGAATAGGCAGGCACCAGAAGGACATCGTCGAACGTCAGTCCCTCTGTAAGTACTCTTTCATCGATAAATGACATGGTATCGGGATTTTGTTGCCCGCAAAAATAGCAATAATTCCTGAGATAATCATCATGCGGTGCCATTTAAACCGTGCAGCGGGCCCTATTTTGTCCGTCGTTCGTCCGCTCTCCCCGCGGGTGTCCGCCCTCTTCGGAGCGGTGCCTTACCGGATGCTTTCGGCGAGGGCCATGAACCGTGGGTCTTCGCGGGCCGTCTTCAGGTCGGGGTCGTTCATGGTATAGGCGTAGTCGTTCCAGCCGTACCCCAATGCTTGTTTGAAGGCGTCCACTGCACCGTCCGTATCGCCCCGCAGCGACCGGAGACAGGCCAGGTTGTACCATACGCCGCCCATTATCGGTGCGGCCGTCTTTTTTACGCTGCCCGGCTGCTGTTCGTACATGACGACGATTTCCGTATAGAGATTCTCCATCTCCTCCTTATCGTCGTTATTCATGGCTGTCGCCATGCGTCCGTTGACGTTTTCGAGCTGTTCGAGAAATCCGGTCAGGTCGGGGTCCTGTCCCCACGAGATGCCTGCCGCCAGCAGCAGGGCGGCCAGTGCTGTCGCTATCCTTTTCATGGTCGTTATCCTTTGTGCCGCCCCGTATGGGGACGGTCGGTGTTTCCGGACGGATGCTTCGGCCTGCGGAGGGTGCGCCTCACTCCGCCAGTTCCAGCATCTTGTCGTGCAGCAGGTCGGCGATGCGCTGCTTCTCGTCGTGCGGGTCGTTGTCGGGACTGAAGACCACCGGCTGCCCGATACGGAACGTATGGTTTCTCTTGCTCGCGTAAATGGGGTAGAACCGCAGGCATTTTCCCGTGGTCTCGTAGTAGAGGCGTCCGATGTTGGCGAATCCCGTAAAGAGCCGCCCTACCGAGTCGGTGAGGTGTTCGACGGTCATCTTGTCGCCCCGTTTCACTTTCCGCGGTCTCTCCGGGAATATCAGCACGTTGTCGCCCTCGGAGAGTACTTTTACCGTATCGTCGAAGGTGGTCATCACATTCCGCAGGTTGTTCTTTTCGACGGGTATCGGATTGAACGAGTTCAGCGCCCATGTGACCGGCCCGGCCAGCAGGCGGGCGATGCGCATCTTCGCCTTCGGCGGGAGCAGCGGGATGCGGTAGATGAAACGTCCGTACATCTCTTTGGCCGCCATCTCCCTGTCCACCATCTTGCGGTCTATCCATGGCCGGAAATAGGTGGGAAGGTATATCACCGCGGCTATGGGGCCGTAGATGATGCCGTGGTTGCAGACGAAGACCGAAGGGAAGTGTTCCATCTCCATGTACTCCTTGCCGGAGACTTTGAGGTGGAGGAAGGGCCTCACGAAGAAGGCCAGTATCTTCACGCCGAATTTCACCCTTTTCTTCTCCACGAGGTTGCTGCGGAGGTTCTGTTTCGTAGGGGTGTTGTTGTTGGTTCCCTGTGTATAGTTCAGCAGTTTTTGCCGGCTGCGTTCGTCCAGCGGCTGCCTGAGCGCGAAAAATACGCTGACCAGCATGAACAGGACGGGTAGTTGTACCATGGTGCTGCGGAATACCCACGGCAGCTCCGGCGTGTGCGAAGCGGGAATGACGAATACCCAGACCGTGACCACGCAGAGCATGATGGCATTGGAGAAGATGACCGAGATAATTTGCGTTATCATCGACCGGAAGTGCAGGTCGCGGTCGCTTACCTTGCGGCCGGCTATGCGGGCGACCATCTTGAAGTCTCCGTTGTAGCGGTTCAGTACCGAGGTGATACACGCCAGGCCGAAACCCCACAGGCCCGCCCAGAAGGTCGAGCCCCATAACCCCTTGAAGTCGAACATCATCAGGGAGCCGGTTATCCACATGGCCGCTCCCACGATGAAGATGTTGAGACTCAGTATCCATCCCCGTCTGTTGACGAGTTTGGTGAACAGTTCCGAAAAGAGCAGTACGGCGACTATCCACACGCCCATGTAGACGTAGGTGTCGGACGAGAATGCCGGCGTGCTGAAGCTGACGTAACAGATATACATGAGTACCCCCAGGCTCAGGGCTATCTGGGCGTAGAGGGACATGTTGGAAAATACGCGGTAGGAGAATATGTCGTGCAGCTTGTCGCGGCGGGTATTCGCTATGTATTTGGAGAGCGACGCCATGGTGCTGCTCTGGTAGGAGAGCAGGAATCCGGTCAGGGCATACCCTACGAGCGTCATCCACATGACCGGTTCGTCGTCGATTATCCATGCGAAAGCGAGGCACGGCACGAAGAAGAGTATCTGGAAAAGGCCTTTGTATATCCTGCGGGCCAGCCCCGGTTTGCTCAGCGCGTCGTTCACCTTCCATGTCAGTACGCTGCGGGCCGCGATGAGGAGAACGAAGAACGAGACGAAATTCGTGCCCGGAGCCTGCATGACGATGGGGTAGAGAAAGACCAGTGCGAGCCCGGCGAATACCGATGCCGACAGCAGTATCCACATGACGAGGTTGGTTTTCCGAGGCGCCGGCCCCGACGAGAGCCGGCGCAGGTTGCCCTCGAAGTAGAGCGTCCAGATGTTGGCGAAAAGGAACAGGGCGGCTCCGTACAGGGGGTTGGCGATGATGTAATGGCTCACCATCATGCAGAGGATGAGTTGCAGGAAGTCCGCATTCACGTTGGACAGGCTCAGCGCCACGTTTATCCTGTATGCTTTTTTTACGGCGTTCATAGGTCGGTTCGGGCCTTTGAAACGGATATCGCGTGCGTTTCCGGTTTGGAACGGAGACCGTCTTTCCGTGGCTCGATAAACAAATATACGAAATATATTCGATGAAAACCGAAAGCGGTCGTCGGGCGGCAGCCCGGTCCGTGGTCGCAGGTGCGATTCGGTTGAAACAAATATAGGAAAATATTCGGTAAAAAATGGCAACGGTTGTCGGACAATGGCACAGTTGCGGGCGCAGGTGCGGTTGAGTCGGATATAGACGGGTATTCGGTGCGACGGGGGCTCGTGTGCGGGAAAGGCATGCGCTCGCGAAGTCCGTTTCCGGAGCGGAACGATACTGCTGACGTTCGGCCCTTAGGGAATGTGGGGCCGGTTTCCTCTCCGACCGACCGTTCCGCTTGCGGATATTGTCCGACCGCGGCGGCTTGCGTATCGTTTGCATGGAATACGCCGTCCGGTGCGCTTCCGGTCTTGGCACAACTATTGCGTTTGTCTTAACCGTGGCACCGCACACGATTGCGGCAGGGCCCCCCAACGGATATATTATTTTGAATCACTAAAACTTTTTGCCATGTATTGGTTATGGTACATCCTTATCGGGCTTGCGGCGGGTTACGTCGCCAGCCTGATTGTGAAGGGCAGCGGTTCGGGCATGTTGCTCAATCTCGTCATCGGTATGGTAGGCGGGGTATTGGGCGGATGGCTTTTCAGACTGATGGGCATCGCCAGCACGAACATGCTGGGCAGCCTGCTCACCTCCGTTTTCGGAGCGATAGTCCTGCTGTTGATAGTAGGGCTTTTCACTCGCAGGAAACGGGAGTGAACCCTTCGCATTCGTGCAATCCGTCCCTTGTGTGCGGCGACGGAATTTTTGTATAACTTAAAAAATGCTTGATTATGGAAAACAAGATGAAGAACGACCTTCAGAACAAGGTCGAGAAGACGGCCGACGAGCTGGCCGACAAGACACGCCACGCAGGGCATGTCGCAGGAGAGAAGGTTCAGCATGTGGAGAACCGCATGCAGGAGAAAGGTCAGCAGTGGAAGAACCGTGCCGACGAAGGTATTCATCAGATAAAGGACCGTATGCAGGAGCAGGGGCACCGGATTGGCAATAAGGTGGACGAGGCTTACGACCGCACCCGTCACGGAATCGATGATAAACTGGGTAGAAAATAGGATACCGTTTGCATGGCGGGTTCCCGAAAGGGGCCGCCTGTGACGGAGGATTCGCAATCGATGCGGGGCGCCTGAAGGGTTTGCGGAGATGTTCCGTCAGGCCGGGCGCCCCTTGTCTTTCTTCCCCGCGCTTGCGGCGGGGCACATGTAGAATGAAATAAAATTACGAGATTATGGCATATGATAAACATACGTCCGACAGGTTGCTGGCGAGCGACCGGCGGAAAATGCGCTCCACGGATTTCGGGATTCCCGAAACGCGCGAATTTCCGATGCCCGATGCACCCCATGTACGTGCGGCCAAGGCCTATTTCCGCTATGCGCCGGAGGAGAAGAAAGCGCTTCTGGCACACCGTATTCTGATAAAGGCACGCAAATACGGCGTTCATGTCCGCAGCGAAGAGATACTCGAATGGGCGTCGAAATACAGTAAGTGACGGCCGGGGTTTCTTCGCAGTCTGCGTCAGCCTTTCCGGCAGTTGTAGTCCGGCTGGGCCCGGCGCAGGGCGTCGAGGTATCTCTCTATATCGTGCTTCAGTTTTTTGTACAGGAAACACTCCTTGTAGTTCTCGTTGAAGGATAGCGCACTGCGCACGTCCTGAAGGGCGTTGTTGTAGTTGCTCTGCTCGTTCACGAGCGATACCCCCCTGCGGTCGGACCCGTTGATGCGGGAGATGGACATGTAGCGCAGTTTGTCGCATACGGCCTCCAGGACAGGCATGACGACGTTGTCCATGAGGGTGTGTCCCTGCATGAAGAGGTAGGTATTCTCCGGCGTGACGCCCCGTTTGCCGAGCATCTCGATGAAGGCGGGGAACTGCCGTTCGATGTCGGGATGCTGTCCGCGGAGGCTCCGCAGCCTGCGCTGTACCTGTCGTTCCAGCCATGCGAGCGTCTCCGCCCCGTTCCCTTCCACTTCGAGGTAGTTCAGTTTGACGCTGCTCTTGAACTCTATCAGGGGGAAGATGTTCGGTGTGGCTATCTGCGCCGAGTAGGCGTACCACAGGAAAAGCGGGTATATCGTGCGCGAATAGTCGGCGAAGAACTTTTCGAAATCGAAGATGTTCGTATCGTTTTTGGTGGCCTTCACGCAGATGTTGTGCAGCGATGGGGCGTAGCACAGGTAATTCTCCGTGGCGTATGCGTAGGTATGGAAGATGTGCGGGGTACGGTTTATCTCCCGTGATACGGGCGTCTGGTCGGCGAAAAGATAGTCGAAGTCGCTGTCGATGCAGAAGAGGGTATCCCTGACCTCCGGGTCTTCGGCCAGATGGAGCACCACCTTTTTCCCTTTGGCAAGGTCGTTGCGCAGCGGTACGGAAATTTCGAACATGAATTCGTCCGATTCGTAGTCGTCGAAGACGCTGCGCCAGAAGGCTACGTCTTCGTACCCCTCCACATATACCATGATAAGTTTGCATCCGCGTTCCAGCGGTATCCGTTCGATAACTTGTTCGTGCTGTGCCTGCCGGATGTCGTAATCCCTGCGTCGCTGTTCCCTTTTGCGTTTTCCCATCTTTTTGGCAATAATCCGGTCGCGGCTGCCGTCGTCCGCCCGGCCAAAATTAATGATTTTTCATTAGCTGCGCGTCGCATCGCTGCGAAAACGGCCTGCCGCCTTTCCCGGCCTTCTAATCGACCAGCAAGTTGCATCCGCGCGTCTGTGTCCGGTCCATGCGGCCGAGTACGGAGAACGAACCGTCTGGATAGGCGATTCCCGCATCCTGTGTCTCGATGAATGCGCAGGAGTGGAGGTTGGCCAGGTCGGTGATGTTGATGCCGCCGCGTCGGCCGGCCGGCAGCGTCTCGAACGGGTCGTTGAAGTCGCGTATCGTGACGCGCATCCAAGGCGGGGTTCGGAATATCCCGTTCCCGGAGGAATAGGCCTGCGACGTGAGCTCGGCCATGCCGTATTCGGAATGGATGACGTCGGTGCCGAATGCGTCGCACAGAATCCGGTGGAACTCCTCTTTGGGCAGTTCCGTCCGGCGTCCCTTCATCCCTCCCGTTTCCATCACGACCGTGTCCCGCAACCGGGGGGCGTATTGCTCGGCCAGGTCGAGCAGTGCATAGCTCACGCCCAACAGGATTTTGGGACGGCTGTCCGCCGCCATACATTCGAGCAGTTGTTCGTATTCATCGAGGAAGAAGCCTCCCCCGCCGCTTCTTATCAGGTCGTCGGCCATCCATACCAGCGACGAACCCTCCCGTTCGAGGTAGCAGGGCAGCAGCGCATAGAACGACCAATTCTCCGGCCGTCCGTAAAAGAGCGAAAACGCCTTGCGGAGTGTCTGCCGGTAATTCTCCGTGTTCTCCACATAGTGCCGGGCAGGGGTGTCCCCGCCCGTCGTACTGCTCGTAAAGACCAGCTCCGGCTCTTTCGTGCCGCAATAGACTTTCCGGCTCTTGAAGAGTTCTATCGGCATGTGCGGAATGTCGGCGCTGCGGGTCACCTCGCCGGGCGCGATGCCTATCGCATCGAGGTAGTCGCGGTAGGGGGCGCACCGCTCCGCCTGGAAAGCGAAAAGTTCCAGGGCTGTCCGCTCGAAAGCCTCCCCGGAATCTATCGTAAGTATCTCCTCTATGGTCAGCATGTCTCCTGAATATGATTGTAAATTACCTGCGGTTTCGTGTAGGGCCTGTTCATCGGCTGTCGTCGGAGCCGTCTCCGACCGTGCGCCGGGAGTCGGCTTCTGCCCTCCGGTCGGGGAGGGGACGGTCGGGCACTTTGCAGCGGCACCCCTCCAGGTGGTCGTTCACGAAACCGGTCGCCTGCAGGAAGGCGTAGCAAATGGTCGGGCCGAAGAACTTGAAACCCCGCTTTTTCATGTCACCGCTCAGGGCGTCCGCCTCGGCGGATGTGGCGGGTACCTGTTCCAGTCTTCGGAAGTGATGGACGACCGGTTGTCGGTCGGGGAAGAAGGAGAGGACGTAGTTGTAGAAACTGCCGAATTCTTGCTGAATGGCTATGAACAGCCGGGCGTTGGCGATTGCGGCGGTAATCTTCAGCCGGTTTCTGACGATGCCGCCGAACTGCATCAGCCGGTCGATGTCCTCCGATGTCATGCGTGCCACTCGCTGTATGTCGAAGTGGTGGAAAGCCGTTCGGTAACCTTCGCGTTTGCGGAGGATTGTAATCCAGGACAGCCCTGCCTGGGCGCTTTCGAGTACCAGAAATTCGAACAGGGTCCGGTCGTCGGTAACGGGCCGTCCCCACTCTTCGTCGTGGTATTTGATGTACAGTTCGTCGCTCCCGGCCCAGCCGCAGCGTGCGTCGATGATGTCGTTCATCTTATAAATTTATGGAGGGGATATTTTCAGAAGCAAAGAGGATAGGTGCGCTATCCCGTGGTCTATATCGGACACGAATCTCGGTCTGAATCGCTGTGAGTTGCCGCGTTTTTAATCGGCATCGGTGCCTGCCGTCATGTTTCTACCGGGATTTTCGGCATATTGCCTCCTGTCGCTCCTCATACATTCGAAAAGGCTGCGCCCCTTTGAACTGCATTCGTTCAATTTGACACAGCCCTTTCCGAAAAGCCGTTTCCGGGCGATTGCAGCGGAATCCCGTGCTCTCCCGGCCGGTACATCAGATATCGCCGCCCAGCATGAGGTACTTCTCGCAGTCCATTGCCGCCATGCAGCCGCTTCCGGCGGCGACGATTGCCTGACGGTAGCGCGGGTCGCGCACGTCGCCCGCAGCGAATACGCCGTTCACGCTCGTGTGGCTCGTGTTGCCGCGGGTTACGATATAGCCCTCGGGGTTGAGGTCGAGCTTGCCTCGGAAGAGGTCGGTATTGGGCTTGTGACCGATGGCGAGGAAGAATCCGGTGATGTCCAGGCGTCGTTCTTCCCCCTTCGTGTTCACAACGATGACGCCGTTCACGCCGTTGTCGTCACCGAGCACTTCCTTGGTCTGGTGTTCGAACAGGATTTCGATTTTCGGGTTTTCCTTTACCCGTTTCTGCATGACGTGGCATGCCCGGAGTTCGTTGCGGCGCACAATCATGTAGACCTTGTTGCAGATGTTGGCCAGGTAGCTCGCCTCTTCGGCCGCCGTGTCGCCGCCGCCCACCACGGCTACGTCCTGTCCGCGGTAGAAGAAACCGTCGCAGGTGGCGCATGCGCTCACGCCCATTCCCTTGAATTTGTTTTCGGAGGGCAGTCCGAGGTATTTGGCCGATGCGCCGGTGGCTACGATGAGCGACTCGGCTTCGACGGTGCGGTCGCCGTCCACGGTCAGGATGAAGGGATAAGCCTCCAGATTGACATCGGTGACGATGCCCCGGCGTATTTCCACGCCGAAGCGTTCGGCCTGTTTGCGGAGGTCCTCCATGAGCTGCGTACCCATGACGCCTTCCGGGTATCCGGGAAAGTTCTCGATTTCGGTCGTCGTGGTGAGCTGTCCGCCGGACAGCATTCCCTCGTAGAGGACGGGGCTGAGGTTCGCGCGTCCCGTGTATATTGCGGCCGTATATCCTGCGGGGCCGCTGCCCATGATGAGGCATTTTACTCTTTCTACGCTCATAATTGTCGGTTTATCTGTCTCGCAAAGATAGGCAATCTGCCTTTAATAAATCCAAAACGGTTATAATTAGTTGTTATGGTGCGATAAGCCCTACGTATTGCGGGGGCCGTTCCGATTTGTGTCTCAGGCATCGGAAGCGCCGTTTGCCGTCGGAGATTCTCCCGCTCCGTCGTCCTCGCCGGGCCTGTCCGGAGCGGGGGTGCCGTCGTGGAAATAGGCGTAGACCCTGCGGGCTTTCGCCGTTCCGACCGCATCGGCGAGCTCCTCTTCCGAAGCCCTGCGTATCCGGGCCACGCTGCGGAACCGGCGCAGCAGCAGGTCGGCTGTCTTGGTTCCTATCCCCTCTATCTCTTCGAGCTGGGTACGGACGAAACCTGCCGAGCGTTTGTTGCGGTGGAACGTGATGCCGAAACGGTGCGCCTCGTCGCGCAGGTGCATGATGACTTTCAGCGGTTCGCCCGTCCGGTCGAGGTAGTAGGGCATCGGGTCGTTCGGGAAAAAGACCTCTTCGATGCGTTTGGCCAGACCGATGATGGCGATGCGGTTCTCCAGTCCCAGTTCGCAAAGGACGCCGTAAGCGGCACTGAGCTGTCCTTTGCCGCCGTCCACGACAATCAGGTCGGGCAGCTCGGCTCCCTCGGCGAGCAGGCGGCCGTAGCGCCTGCCCACTATCTCGCGCATGGAGGCGAAGTCGTCCGGGCCGACGACGGTCTTGACGTTGAAGTGGCGGTACTCCCTGCGCGAGGGTTTGCCGTCGCGGAAGACCACGCACGAGGCTACGGGATAGGTGCCCTGAAGGTTGGAGTTGTCGAAGCACTCGATATGGCGCGGCTGTACCTTCATGTGCAGCGCCTTGCGCATGGACTCCATCAGCCGGTCGGTATGTTTTTCCGGGTTCTTGATTTCAAGGTTCTTCAGCTTTTCGAGGCGGTAGAGGCGTGCGTTTCGCTGCGAGAACTCCAGCAGCTTGAGCCGGTCGCCCCGGGTGGGCACCGTGAACTTTACCTCCTCGAAGAGCCCCTCTTCCGGCAGCAGAGGGACGATGACTTCGCGGGCGAGCCGGCCGGAGAGCTTTTCGCTGATGTCCGATATGGCCCGCGAGAGCACCTCTTTTTCGTCGGCTCCCGCTCCGACGGAGAGCTGTACCGTGAAGCTGTTCACCACCGTGCCGTCCGCGACCTTCACGTAGTTGCAGTAGGCCGTGCTGTCCGTCTCGTCCATCAGGAGCGAGAAGACGTCCACCCGCCGCAGGGTGGTGCTTACGATGACCGATTTGCTTTCATAGTTCTCCAGCAGCATCAGGCGGTTTTTGAAGTGTGCCGCCGCCTCGAAGTTCAGCTCCGCCGCGGCCTCCGTCATCTGCCGGTGCAGGAACTCGCGTGTGGAGCGCAGGTCGCCCCGCAGCGTCTTCTTTATCCGTTCGATGCCTGCGGCGTAATCCTCGGCGCTCTGCCGGCCGGCGCACGGCCCCTTGCAGTTGCCGATGTGGTACTCCAGGCATACGCCGTATTTGCCCCGGGCTATCGCTTCGGGCGAGAGGTTCAGGGAACAGGTGCGGAGCTGGTAGATGCCGTGAATGAGGTCGAGCATGTTTTTCTGCACCATCACCGAAGAGTAAGGACCGAAATACTGCGAACCGTCCCGCACCAGCCTCCGGGTGGACATCACACGGGGGAAGGGCTCGTTGCGCACCACTATCCAGGGATAGGTCTTGTCGTCCTTGAGCATCGTGTTGTAGCGCGGCTGCAGGGTCTTGATAAGCGAGTTTTCGAGCAGCAGCGCATCCTGTTCCGTGGGAACGTCGATGTGCCGCAGGGCGGCTATCTGCCGTACCATCATCCGGATTTTCGGAGCGTGTTCGCGCGACTCCATGAAGTAGGACGAAACGCGCTTCTTCAGATTCTTGGCCTTGCCGACATAAATTATCTCTCCGGCACGGTTGAGGAATTGATAGACGCCGGGAGTAGAGGGGAGCAGGGCAACCTGTTCCTTTACGGATAACGTGTGCTGTTCGTGGTCGGCCATAATAAAAAAGACGATATTGCATACAAAGATATGACCAATCTTCGTTTTATAAACGTGAGGGCTTTCCGGATATTTTGCGGAAGGGAAGTGCCGGCTGCTGTGGCTGCCGGGAAACGGGTGTTAAATCGCCGCGCTTTTGTGGTATTGCTTTCGGGTTTGCATCAAAAAATCCGGATGTGTTCCAAATGTATCGTTCCGCTGCCGGGAAAGGGAGATAAAAACAGCGCTTATGTTTTATAAAAATTCATAAAAGATGAATATGCGTATTTTTCAACACGGGTATATCTAATATGGATTTAATCATTATTTTTGGGAGCTTAAATTGGGAAGCAACCTTTATTTGTTAATTGTTCACAAGAACCTGTAAACTGTAAAAACATGAAAAAGAATCTATTTTTAGGAGGTATCCTCGCATTCTGTGCGGCAGCCGTACTGACAGGCTGTACTACCGGAACGGAAGAGACTCTTCAGTACGTC